>Ga0115848_101036_pt1 | contig 11578 bp, 5 predicted proteins | sample InSIn3gowninarea_FD_83862 | JGI IMG/M metagenome (GOLD analysis project Ga0115848, IMG submission 83862) | reverse complement strand
GGGTGAAATCATGGGCTTGTTTATTTTTCTCCTTCGACCAATTTCCATAATTTTTAAAAAGGGCTGATTGTTATAAAGACGAAATTTTTTTAAAAAAGTAGGGTGGTGGGCCATGACCCCCGCCAGCCCTGTCAGACTTTAATATAATAAATAAATTAAAATGGAGCAGTGGGCCATGACCCTTGCCGCACCCTCCACCCATGCCAACCATACATTTTACAAAGTGTTGAGAGGCAGGTGGTCAACCTCGCAACCACCGCGGAGCCCACACCATATATACATATATGTGTAACCGTTGAACGGGGTTGGGTCGGGTCGGGCTGCATGGAGTGGACCAGCCCACCAATCATAAAAAATGTTTAATGTGATGGTTATAAACAAAAAAAATGCAGGTTTTGGATATGGGGGTCAGGATTGATCCACCGAACTCCCTTTAGCCAATTCAACGACTTTTCTAGCACACCACAATGACTCCTATTGTGAAGTTGATCTAGATTTATGTAGGAACGCAACAAAATACACATATAGCCATATACACAGAGATGCAATGGAAATAATTCTTCATTTTATTAATAAAAGAATGACTGTAATAAGCTTAGAAACATAATGGAAACAAGCTAGGGCACTGGTAGCGTATCTCTGAGAAGAGATGTGGCATGCACAGGCCTCTGAACTATGTTACATTGAGGCTCAAAGGCCTATTATAGACATAATGGAAATAGATGAGCTAGGGTACTGGCAGTGCTTATCTCTGAGAAGAGATGTGTCGGCTACCAACCCCTGAACTGTGTTACAATACTGAAATGATCAGAACAAGCGAGCTAGGGAATTGATGGCACTTATATCTGAGAAGAGATGTGTTGGCTCCTGGCCCCCTGAACTGTGTTACAATACTGAAATGATGGGAACAAGCGAGCTAGGGAGTCAACCCTTTATTATGATGTTTATTATAACATGGCAAATATCATAAGGGAGAAGTTTTAGGAACAAATTCAATAAAACTGTTTTTTTATTATTTTATATTTTAATTACTTTTATTTATTTTTAAACAAGCAAGAGGCATGGCAGATGTGTTACGGTCACAATAGTTTAGAATTTAAATAAAATGATTATAACAAAGAAAATTTGAGAAGGGAGAAGTTTTAGGAACAAATTTAATAAAAGAGTTTGTTATTATTTTATATTCTATTACATTTAAAAAAAATTTAAACAACCAAGAGGCATGGTATATGTATTCATAGAATGTCATTGATGTCCTTTCTCTTACATTGATTAAGGCATGGCATATGTATATTTATTTTAATTAATAATAATGAATTCATAGAATGTCACTGATGTCTTCTCTCTTACATTGATTGATGTATTTTTGCCTTTTTTATTAACAATTTCAATGTAAAATTTCACTCATAAATCACACTACTTGCTACATCTCTCATGGTTTTTATATAGATTTACATTCAAAGCAACATTATTAGCAATGAACCTTTGATATCCTCTCTTCCCATGAATCTAATATCATGTTAGAAATGAGCACACATGAGACACATCAAGAAACTTGTTGAAATGACTTAAACCATGTTCAACACATCTTAATGATCACATATTGTGAATTTATATTTAATCAATTTGACCATTCTACATCACAATATCACTAACAATTCATTAGTGGTGCATGAGAACACCTCATCTAATCCAATGTTTGCAACTCATGAAAATTAAAGTATGTCACTTTATGATCACCTACAAACTCAAAGTCTAAATACGGGGCAACAATCGCCTTGTCTAATTGGTATTTATATTGTCTTTTCATGTAATTGGAAGGCAAATTTTGTAATACTTTTCAATATATTTGTGTAATTTGAAGGGAATTTTTGTGCTATTGTGTAATTGCAAGGATATTTCAATCATTTTTGTGGAATTGCAAGGCCATTTTTTTCTTTATGCTTAATTTATAAGAACCTTTCCCCTTTAAACATAGGTAACCTACATGATTGTGGTGGAAAATAATTACTAGGAAAGTGCATGGATGTGACTTAAGAGTATGAATTGGGGATAAAAGAGCTTGAACTAAAAAGTTTCAACTATGTCACATGTGGTACCAGGGAATGACATAAAAGAAAAAAGAAAAAAGAAAAAAGGTGTTAATTTCCCACTTTAGTAACAAGTTGCTAAATGCAATCATTCCTTTCACATTGCACTTTTCAATCTATTAATAGGAATATTTCGAACAATAAAATTATATAGGTATTTTTTATTTTCGATAATGTCATGAGTCTCCAACTTAACTAATGGACTTTTTCAAAGAGTCAATGATGTGTTTAGCATCTCCATTTCCATGTGTTTAGAGGTTGGTCGTGAATAGACGATGTTCATCCATGTACCTTTGCAATTTTTGAAATAATTTCCTTTGCCCCCACACCACATTGAATGACTCAAGTGATAAGACTCTAGGTTATAGTTATTTATGGATTAACATAATAGATTTATATATAATATATTAGTTTAAAATATTCTTACGTTCATTTGCCCCCACACCACATTGAATGACTCTAGTGATAAGACTCTAGGTTATAGTTATTTATGGATTAACATAATAGATTTATATATAATATATTAGTTTAAAATATTCTTACGCTTTCGCACTACAAAAATCTCTTGCATAGTCTCTTTCAAAAGTCATGAGAAAGAAAATATGTAGTCGTTTGTTTGTTTAATATTTCACAGAAAACTCTAATAGATTGGGGTATTATCAATAGACATAAATAAAATTAATAAGACATTATCTCATCCCTATTCCATAATCAATTTACGATAATGAAAGTGTTATTATTGTGTTTGTCACTAATTTATGGGATGATTTATTTTTCCTTTCCAAGAGAGTTCATGAGTGATTAGAAATTTTTAATATGATTATAATTTATTATTCCAAAATTTATATTAAATGTTTTAAAGTGAAATTATGATTTTTTTAATATTTTGTTTAATTGCACTTTCTAGGGGCTCCAGCCCAAAATGATAGAAATGTTGTAATATAATGTTTAAAATTTTGACCAAGTTACATACAAATAAAAATAATATTAAATTAAATAAAAAGATTAATGTAATATACCCTAAACATTTAAAGTCGGTTAAAAAAAATATAACTTTATAAAAATAAAAATGGCTCAAGGTATTCATGTGGAATGTACTGTTTTTAAAGGGGAAAATCATACCAACCTAAATCATACCAATTTCCATATCAACATATTTGACTTTTCATGTGGAATGCATCCTATTTAAAGGGGCAAATCAAACCAACCTATATCATACCACTTCATATGCAAGAGATTTCCATATCAACATATTTGATTTGATCCCTCTGGCTAGATCCCAAGTTAAAATAGATTTAGGATCATATTAATTTTTAAGGTTGAATATTATATTTAAATAAAATTATGTTTTATAAATTAAAAGTTAATTAGTTTACTTTAAATGATTTTGGAGAATGATTATCTATTTTTCAAAGTTTAAAAATTTTAATTTTAAATTAATTTTTTAGAATATTTTAAAATATGATTGATTTTATTTTGATAGTGTAAATTTCTGTGATCCAAATCCAAAATTCAAATAAATTCTTTTGGAAAATCACATCATAGACAAGTTTTCTTATGCCATGATTTACATTCATGATTAGGAACATGCTTATAATAAAAATGAACTTGTGAATATCGAGACTTGTTATACCTTTCCTGGTGTTCTCTGGTGCGATCATGGCTATGAGAGATTGTCTCAAATTTTCTACTGCTACATGCACTTCCATGGCATCATAGTGAAGTGTTCCCATCAATCCTTTCTCCTGGCAAGTTAAACAATGTATGTTTGCCTCTAATTTCATTATGGAAAAGAGAGCTTGCCTCTTCTCTCTCTCTACAATATGTGTTGTCATAAGATGATAGGGAAGTGTTACCATTGTTATTTTTCCTCAATGGTTTCATTAATTTTGTGGGAGCTTCTGAGACCTTTGAGCATTCTCCTTTAGTGTATTCCAAACCTATGTAGAGGGGTCTCTGCACAACCTCCAATGGCTAAGTTATGCCTTGGCCATGAATTCCAAGTCCTCCTCCTTTGTACCCCATCCTGGTAAGGAGTCTCATGTTGGTTCCTGTAATGGGGATATCCACATTTCCAACGGAAATAATAGCATGTGAAGATGAAATTGAAGAATGATCATAACTATTTACCTCAAATGTTGATTTGGAAATAGATGAAGAGGGCTTCTTCGAGCCTTCGTTACGCTTCACTTCCTCCAAGGCCTCTGTCATAGCTTGTAGTTGAAGTTGTAATCGCTGCTTCTCCTCCTTCTCTTCTTGTAGAAGCATATTTAATGTATCATCATCTATCTGAAGACTTTGACCATTGCACTTCAATTCTTCCAATGCCTCTATAGTGGCTTGCAATTGAAGTTGCAATCGTTGCTTCTCCTCCTTCTCTTCTCGTAGAAGTGTCATTAATGCATCACGATATTTTTTAATACTTTGATCATTGTGCTTCAATTATTCTAATGCCTCTGTCATGGCTTGCAATTGAAGCTACAATTGTTTCTTGTCCTCCTTCTCCTCTTGTAGAATTAGTTTCAACTCAGTGTTATATGTTTCTTTTTTCTCATAATATTTGTACAACATGTCCACCCTTTCGAACATCCTGAGCATGACATTGTACATGTCTTTGACGTCCTCCATTTCTCCACGTCCAATGGTTCACGCTTGTGGTTCACTTCAGCAAGAACACCTACTCTGATACCACTTGATCTAGGTAAATTTTTGATACCCTTTTAACTAAGACCTTTTTCTCTGTCTGATGTGTTAGAATTACATTACAAAAAAAATTAATGAAAACATATGCAGATATAATCAAGAGGAAAAAATGTCAACAATCACACAACAAATTTCAAGACGTTTAATAATGAAGTTCATCGAGTGTGGACTACATCTTCGAGCCTCGATGTCTCGATGGAATTGGCACTTCATTTGGTGTTGTAAATGGTTATGGTTTACATGGACGTTGTTGAATTTTCATACAAGGAAATGCCCACAACATGAGTTGCAAAGTCTCTCCATGAGACATTCTGTTACAAGGAACTCTCACTAATAACAAACCTCTTATCAGCATGACAACTTCACACATGGTGATAAAGAGTATATTTCCATCAATGCAACAAAGGGATCTCACAACACAAATCACCACCCATGATAAATACATTCCACAACAAATACACATAAATATTTGTTGCGTACATTTAGTAGGAATCAACATGACATAAAGCATCCTACAGCAATAATCAAGGAATTACATTGAAGAAACACTATATATATCTCATCTTTGATGCTGGCTGAAAAATAGGCTGTCCAATCGTTGGATCTAAATGCACCATCAAAAATTTTGCGTCGAATGGCACAAAACCGACTGTCCACATGCTGAAATCTGACATCGTCATCCCATTCTAGAAAATGGCTGAAAAATCAAGACCTTTGCTGCAGAAATTGACACCGCCATCAATTTCGCGTCACTGAGAGGTGTAAAATCCATATAAAATTTGTCCAATTTGGACACTGGCAAAATTTGGCCCCTCTGGAAATGAGGCTCAATCATGGTTCCGCTGCCTTTGCATACTGGCTCATGGTTTTGTGCCTCGAACTACATGTCATTTCTCCAACCTGCCCCTAGGCGCAGTGGTGAATGACTAATTTTTTATATATTTGATGGGTGGACATCCCAATAGGAGTCGTTGTGGTGTGCTAGTAAAGTCGTTGAAATAGCTAAAGGGAGGTCAGGGGATCAACCCCAACCTCCATATCTCGAACCCGCATTTCTTTTTATATAACCATTGCATTAAAGATTTTTTATGGTTGGTGGGAGGGTCCGCTCCACACAGGCCGACCCCACCTAACCCCATTCAACAGTTACACATATATGTATATATGGTGTGGGATCCGTCGGGGTGGCGAGGCTTACCACCCGCCCCCTCAACACTTTGTTAAATGTGTGGTTGACGTGGGTGGAGGCTACGGCAAGGGTCATGGCCCACTGCCCCATTTTAATTTATTTGTTATATTAATGTCCGACGAGGGTGGTGGGGGTCATGGCCCGCCACCGTACATTTAAAAAAAAAAATGTTTTTATAACAATAAGCCCTTTTTAAAAAAATTGGAAACTTACTGAAGGAGACAAATAAACAAGCCCACAATTTCACTCAGAATTTGGCTGGAGTTTTTTGGAATATGGCCACCGAAAAGCTTCCAAATTGTTTCCTTCCTAACCTACCACATCATCAAGTCAACCCAAAAAAATTGATCGACTCTAACTTTCACATACGAACTCAGTTTGATGAACCGTTTGCAACGTTGCGATCAAGATGACGAGATATACCCTTTGGTCCTAATTCAAAAGCATTCTAACCACCTTTATTTTCAAGCTTTCATAAGCCCTTTTTATCACGTGTGTTTGTGTCTTTGGAGCCACCTATATCATTTGGCAACTAACCTTGCCTTATGTTTTTAAATTTTTCCTTTTTTATTCAATTTGGTCATATATACCCATTTTACATCAATTCTAGTTTGTCCCTTGGGAGATCAACTAATTCCCATGTATGGTTCTTTTCTATGGAATCAATTTCTTGGTTCGTTGCATCAACCCAATGGTTTTCTTTAACTACTTCTTCAAAATGGCTTGACTGGGATGAAAGAAATGAAACATATTATGTTGGTGAAACTCATGCTCCTGCTCATATATTTTTGAGAAAATACACCCATATCTTCTTGCTATAATCATCAATGAATGTCAAAAAATAAAAGCTACCACCAATGGACTATGTTTGCATTGCGCCACATATGTATGTATGGACCAGCTGTAAAGGGTCTTTTGCTTTGGAGGAAGATGTGGGAAATATATCTGTTTAATTCTTGGATAGAACAAAAATTTCATGATTACAATTTTTTTCATTCATAGTAGGGAGACCAATGATGATTGAATGTTTTTGAAGCACACTTAGACTCTTTTAGTGAAAGTACTAAAAAAGAGCAAGCACATTGACACACGTTTTCATTTTATTCATGAGCTTGTTAATGATGGAGACATAGTACTTGATTTTTGTGGTTCCAAAGATAAGCTTGCGGATATTTTCATAAATTCATTGGGAAAAATGTATTTGAATTTCCAAGAGAGAAAATAAGCATTGTAAGTGTCTCCACTTGTAACAATTGAGATTAGGAGGGGATGTTGAGATATTTTCTTTCTCATGTGCTGAGGAACATGTGAAAAAGCTTTGATACCGTCACAAAGAATTAAAAATGAAACGTGGATTAGAGATTGAACATTGGAAACATCAACAATAAATGACTAGAGTAGAACATGACTAAACTGAAGTAAAATTGAATTTTCTATGGCAACTAGATGACCAGATAATCAACTATGATGACACCTAGTAGACAAGAGAATCAATTATGAGTGAGATTAATATCTCAACATTTGAAGTTTAAATTTAAATAAATAATAATAATAATAATTTCTAACCACTTAAAATATATATTGTAAAACTGGAAATTACACTTAAATAAAACGAAAATAATCATGTTTTAAAATAGTTCAAAATATATTATAAAATTAAAATTTAAGCTTAAAAATAATGATAATCATTCTCCAAAATCATTTAAAATAAATCAATTAACCTTTTATCTATAAAACATATATTTTATTTAAATAAAACATTTTAAACTACTTTTGTAAAATATAACATTTAACATTAAATTTAATATTAAACAAAATCTCAAAAAATCACAATTTCACTTGAAAATATCTAATATTTGTTTTTTCTTCTTCCTGTTTTTTGTGAGCATGGTTAACTTTGGTGGTTGTAAAATTTACATTTACACTTTCATGGTTGGTTTTCTTGGCATTTTTAACTTGTTCTATGATGTGATTTTCCAAAAGAATTTATTTGAATTTTGGATTTGGATCACAGAAATTTACACTATCAAAATAAAATCAATCATATTTTAAAATATTCTAAAAAATTAATTTAAAATTAAAATTTTTAAACTTTGAAAAATAGATAATCATTCTCCAAAATCATTTAAAGTAAACTAATTAACTTTTAATTTATAAAACATAATTTTATTTAAATATAATATTCAACCTTAAAAATTAATATGATCCTAAATCTATTTTAACTTGGGATCTAGCCAGAGGGATCAAATCAAATATGTTGATATGGAAATCTCTTGCATATGAAGTGGTATGATATAGGTTGGTTTGATTTGCCCCTTTAAATAGGATGCATTCCACATGAAAAGTCAAATATGTTGATATGGAAATTGGTATGATTTAGGTTGGTATGATTTTCCCCTTTAAAAACAGTACATTCCACATGAATACCTTGAGCCATTTTTATTTTTATAAAGTTATATTTTTTTTAACCGACTTTAAATGTTTAGGGTATATTACATTAATCTTTTTATTTAATTTAATATTATTTTTATTTGTATGTAACTTGGTCAAAATTTTAAACATTATATTACAACATTTCTATCATTTTGGGCTGGAGCCCCTAGAAAGTGCAATTAAACAAAATATTAAAAAAATCATAATTTCACTTTAAAACATTTAATATAAATTTTGGAATAATAAATTATAATCATATTAAAAATTTCTAATCACTCATGAACTCTCTTGGAAAGGAAAAATAAATCATCCCATAAATTAGTGACAAACACAATAATAACACTTTCATTATCGTAAATTGATTATGGAATAGGGATGAGATAATGTCTTATTAATTTTATTTATGTCTATTGATAATACCCCAATCTATTAGAGTTTTCTGTGAAATATTAAACAAACAAACGACTACATATTTTCTTTCTCATGACTTTTGAAAGAGACTATGCAAGAGATTTTTGTAGTGCGAAAGCGTAAGAATATTTTAAACTAATATATTATATATAAATCTATTATGTTAATCCATAAATAACTATAACCTAGAGTCTTATCACTAGAGTCATTCAATGTGGTGTGGGGGCAAATGAACGTAAGAATATTTTAAACTAATATATTATATATAAATCTATTATGTTAATCCATAAATAACTATAACCTAGAGTCTTATCACTTGAGTCATTCAATGTGGTGTGGGGGCAAAGGAAATTATTTCAAAAATTGCAAAGGTACATGGATGAACATCGTCTATTCACGACCAACCTCTAAACACATGGAAATGGAGATGCTAAACACATCATTGACTCTTTGAAAAAGTCCATTAGTTAAGTTGGAGACTCATGACATTATCGAAAATAAAAAATACCTATATAATTTTATTGTTCGAAATATTCCTATTAATAGATTGAAAAGTGCAATGTGAAAGGAATGATTGCATTTAGCAACTTGTTACTAAAGTGGGAAATTAACACCTTTTTTCTTTTTTCTTTTTTCTTTTATGTCATTCCCTGGTACCACATGTGACATAGTTGAAACTTTTTAGTTCAAGCTCTTTTATCCCCAATTCATACTCTTAAGTCACATCCATGCACTTTCCTAGTAATTATTTTCCACCACAATCATGTAGGTTACCTATGTTTAAAGGGGAAAGGTTCTTATAAATTAAGCATAAAGAAAAAAATGGCCTTGCAATTCCACAAAAATGATTGAAATATCCTTGCAATTACACAATAGCACAAAAATTCCCTTCAAATTACACAAATATATTGAAAAGTATTACAAAATTTGCCTTCCAATTACATGAAAAGACAATATAAATACCAATTAGACAAGGCGATTGTTGCCCCGTATTTAGACTTTGAGTTTGTAGGTGATCATAAAGTGACATACTTTAATTTTCATGAGTTGCAAACATTGGATTAGATGAGGTGTTCTCATGCACCACTAATGAATTGTTAGTGATATTGTGATGTAGAATGGTCAAATTGATTAAATATAAATTCACAATATGTGATCATTAAGATGTGTTGAACATGGTTTAAGTCATTTCAACAAGTTTCTTGATGTGTCTCATGTGTGCTCATTTCTAACATGATATTAGATTCATGGGAAGAGAGGATATCAAAGGTTCATTGCTAATAATGTTGCTTTGAATGTAAATCTATATAAAAACCATGAGAGATGTAGCAAGTAGTGTGATTTATGAGTGAAATTTTACATTGAAATTGTTAATAAAAAAGGCAAAAATACATCAATCAATGTAAGAGAGAAGACATCAGTGACATTCTATGAATTCATTATTATTAATTAAAATAAATATACATATGCCATGCCTTAATCAATGTAAGAGAAAGGACATCAATGACATTCTATGAATACATATACCATGCCTCTTGGTTGTTTAAATTTTTTTTAAATGTAATAGAATATAAAATAATAACAAACTCTTTTATTAAATTTGTTCCTAAAACTTCTCCCTTCTCAAATTTTCTTTGTTATAATCATTTTATTTAAATTCTAAACTATTGTGACCGTAACACATCTGCCATGCCTCTTGCTTGTTTAAAAATAAATAAAAGTAATTAAAATATAAAATAATAAAAAAACAGTTTTATTGAATTTGTTCCTAAAACTTCTCCCTTATGATATTTGCCATGTTATAATAAACATCATAATAAAGGGTTGACTCCCTAGCTCGCTTGTTCCCATCATTTCAGTATTGTAACACAGTTCAGGGGGCCAGGAGCCAACACATCTCTTCTCAGATATAAGTGCCATCAATTCCCTAGCTCGCTTGTTCTGATCATTTCAGTATTGTAACACAGTTCAGGGGTTGGTAGCCGACACATCTCTTCTCAGAGATAAGCACTGCCAGTACCCTAGCTCATCTATTTCCATTATGTCTATAATAGGCCTTTGAGCCTCAATGTAACATAGTTCAGAGGCCTGTGCATGCCACATCTCTTCTCAGAGATACGCTACCAGTGCCCTAGCTTGTTTCCATTATGTTTCTAAGCTTATTACAGTCATTCTTTTATTAATAAAATGAAGAATTATTTCCATTGCATCTCTGTGTATATGGCTATATGTGTATTTTGTTGCGTTCCTACATAAATCTAGATCAACTTCACAATAGGAGTCATTGTGGTGTGCTAGAAAAGTCGTTGAATTGGCTAAAGGGAGTTCGGTGGATCAATCCTGACCCCCATATCCAAAACCTGCATTTTTTTTGTTTATAACCATCACATTAAACATTTTTTATGATTGGTGGGCTGGTCCACTCCATGCAGCCCGACCCGACCCAACCCCGTTCAACGGTTACACATATATGTATATATGGTGTGGGCTCCGCGGTGGTTGCGAGGTTGACCACCTGCCTCTCAACACTTTGTAAAATGTATGGTTGGCATGGGTGGAGGGTGCGGCAAGGGTCATGGCCCACTGCTCCATTTTAATTTATTTATTATATTAAAGTCTGACAGGGCTGGCGGGGGTCATGGCCCACCACCCTACTTTTTTAAAAAAATTTCGTCTTTATAACAATCAGCCCTTTTTAAAAATTATGGAAATTGGTCGAAGGAGAAAAATAAACAAGCCCATGATTTCACCC
>Ga0115848_101035_pt1 | contig 11582 bp, 13 predicted proteins | sample InSIn3gowninarea_FD_83862 | JGI IMG/M metagenome (GOLD analysis project Ga0115848, IMG submission 83862) | reverse complement strand
AAGATAAAATAAAACATTGATTAATATAAATTCCATGATGAAAATAGAAATTGAATTTTTAAAAAATTGAATTTGATCATGCAATTTATGTTAATCAGGGCTAACACAAATAAAGAGTCCCCATAAGAAGCTAAACTCTATAACAACCTCTCGTGTCTTAGAATTGATACACATGGACCTTATGGGTCCTACTCGTACCGAGAGAATAGGAGGAAAAAGGTATATCTTAGTAATGGTGGATGATTTTTCTAGGTACTCTATTGTAGGCTTTCTAAGAGAAAAATCTGAGACAGTTGATTTTCTTACTGTTAAGTGTAGAACTCTTCAAAATCAACACGGTGCGACCATAAACCGCTTTAGGAGTGATAATGGAACTGAATTCAAGGAATCCGGTGTAATTGCCTTTTGTAATGAAATTGGAATTAAACATGAATTCTCTGCTGTTCGAACACCTCAACAAAATGGTATAGTTGAAAGAAAAAATCGAACGATCCAAGAAATGGCAAGATCTATGCTCCTAGGAAGAAATGTGCCCCGTAGGTTTTGGGCCGAAGCGGTTAACACCGCATGTCACACAGTAAATAGAGTTTATTTGCGTCCTAACACTAACAAAACTCCTTATGAATTGTGGATGGGTAAGAAACCAAATTTGTCCTATTTTAGAGTGTTTGGTAGTCCGTGCTATATTCTTCGTGATAGAGAACTTCTAGGCAAATTTGACATAAGGAGTGATGAAGGTATATTCCTTGGCTATTCACAACATAGTAGAGCCTTTAGAGTATTCAACTTAAGTAGCCCTAAAGTCATGGAATCATTTAATGTTGTCATAAAGATGATGCTCCGACCACATCAATTGATAATGAGGAAGATTTGTCGTGTGAGTGTGATGTTGTGTCAAATGGTGAAAGTATTGAATCACAAAATGACTTGGTTGTTCCAACTTCTGAGAAAAAGGATCCTACTCCTTGGGTGCGTAAGAGTCATGATACATTAAAAATTATAGGAGATCCCGAAGTAGGTGTAAAGACTAGGGCTCAATTAGAAAATGAGGTTACCTATCTATGCTATACATCTAAAATTGAACCAAAAAACTTTAAAGAAGCATTAAAAGATGAACATTGGATTAATGCTATGCAAGAGGAACTGTTTCAATTTAAGAAAAATGATGCTTGGGAATTAGTTCCTAGACCATCTAATACAAATGTCATTGGCACCAAATGGATATTTAAAAATAAAATGGATGAAAATGGTGTCATTGTTCGTAATAAAGCTAGATTGGTAGCACAAGGGTACACCCAAATAGAAGGTGTTGACTTTGAAGAAACTTTTGCCCTGTTGCTAGATTAGAATCCGTTCGTCTTTTACTCGCCATAGCTTGTCACCTCCAATTTAAATTATATCAAATGGATGTAAAAAGTGCATTTTTAAATGGTATTATTCAAGAAGAAGTCTATGTTGAACAACCAAAAGGGTTTGAGGACCCAAGTCATCCCAATCATATTTTTTACCTAAAGAAAGCGCTATATGGTTTGAAACAAGCACCCCGTGCTTGGTATGAAAGACTTACTTCTTATCTCCTTTCACGTGGGTTTTTGAGAGGGGGAGTAGATATGACACTTTTTGTTCGTCGTGATGAGAGAGCTATTCTAGTTGCGCAAGTATATGTCGACGACATAGTGTTTGGGTCTACTTGTGATAAACATACTCAAATCTTTTCAAAAGAAATGCACGATGAATTTGAGATGAGTATGGTAGGTGAACTTACTTTCTTTCTAGGTCTTCAAGTGCGTCAACTCGAAAGTGGGATATTTTTGTCCCAAACTAAGTATGCTAAAGACCTTGTTAAGAAATTTAAACTCGAATCCGCCAAACATGCACGTACTCCTATGAGTTCATCAATTAAACTTAGTAAGGATACTGAAGGAAAGGATGTAGAGCACACTCTTTTTAGAAGTATGATTGGTAGTTTACTTTATCTAACCGCTAGTCGTCCGGATATTTCCTTTAGCGTAGGAGTTTTTGCCCGTTATCAAGCCGCTCCAAAAGAGTCTCATTTACTTGCTATAAAACGTATTATCAAATATGTAAGTGGGACCCTGTCTTTTGGAATTTGGTATTCTTTCAACACTAATGATTGTCTTTCGGCATATTCAGACGCCGATTGGGCAGGAGATGTTGATGGATGCAAAAGTACCTCTGGCGGTTGTTTCTACTTTGGAAGTGCACTTGTCTCATGGATGAGCAAGAAACAAAATTCTATTTCTTTGTCCACGGCGGAGGCGGAATACATCACCGCCGGGAGTTGTTGCACTCAACTCATTTGGATGAAACAAATGTTGGAAGATTACGGTATTTCCCAAGGCACTATGACTATCTATTGTGACAACACAAGTGCAATTCACATTTCCCGTAATCCCGTTCAACATTCTAGAACCAAGCATATTAAGATCCGTGAACATTTCATTCGTGACTTGGTTGAAGAGAAAATCGTTACTCTAAGCTTCGTTTCTACCGATCCACAATTGGCCAATATCTTTACTAAACCTCTAGATGCCCTTAGGTTTGAAAACCTTAGGAAATCAATTGGGGTTTGCTCAATTAATTGAGATCGATGGCATTTATCTAGTTTACGTTGCTTCTCTTGTATATCTTTTATACCTATGAACTAGATTACTTTTGTATATATGTTATTGAAAATCTCAAAAAATATTTTTGTCTTTCTTATTTTCAAGGAACACGGGATTGGTTAGAAATGCTTTTGCAAATTTTGGTCCATATGGCTTAGTGTTCAATATGTTCAAATCTATATCCTATTTCATGTCCACGTGGCTTTCGATGAGTAGTTAATCCAGACCTTGATTATCTTGTGCACAAAAATGCCTTTTTTATGATATATATCTCTGTGATTTCCTCACCCCTTTGCCTTTTGCACACACAGTTCACGAAATATTGCAAATATCTTGTTCACATTGTACTTGCATAGTGAGATTTGGTGTTGTCTTCTCAATCCTGTCACATCTATTATAAGCAGTCGAAATTGTGCATGATCTTCCATTTCCCGGATTGAAACAAAAATGATTATATTCTTCCGGTTGATTTCCGTTTCAAGCAATGGAATCGGGTTGCGAAAAACAAAAGTTTTTGCGTGAAAAGCCTCCATTTGCATTCTCGTTTGTGTGCCTAAAATAGAAGCATTACAAATTATATATAATGCAAAGGCCAAAAGAATAAGTTTGATTGATTCTTCAAAAAGAATAGTCTCAATCTATTGTTACTCATGGGAGATATAAGTTGAAGATCAATGGGCATGCACTTTTAATCGATTCACTGCTTTCTCATTGTGACATTATTGGCGAGAGAATCATCTATTTTGCATGCTTGTTGCATTTGTGTTTTAGTGTTCTATAATATTTTTTAATACAAGGCTAATGTGAGTGAATATTGCGTTTCTATATTGTTTGGCATTCCGCACTTGTCTATCGTTTTGGCTAAAAAACTCTCACTCGCATTGTTCACACCCCTACATTCTCGCTCCCACTATTTGGATATGATTGACTCAAGCTAGGACTATTACAATCCTCATTTTGGCATATTTCTGACCATCCCAATTCCTCTATTGTGCTATTTTTAATTTTTTTTGTTTTTTTTGTTTTGTTGATGTTTTATTTTAAAAAATTTTGATTTTCGTCAGAAAATCTCGTTCGAACGAGTTTCTAACGACCTTACAGCCAAACTTTCTGTAACTTCGTTCGAAGTTTCGTTCGAAATGTCGTTCGAATGACATGTTCGTTCGAACCAACTTCTAACGAGTTGCGTTCTAAGTCTCTAGAACTTCGTTAGAAGTAACTCGTTCTAACGACTTTTTTCGTTCGAACGAGCTGGGCTCAATTTCTGCTATTTTCTCTTCCCAAAAAATTTCTGCCGCCCAATTTTTTTCTCCCTTACACGTTTTCCTATTTTCTCTCTCCCACTCTCTCTTCCTTCCCATTATCCCATTTTCCCCTCTCTCTCTTCTCTTCCACTCTCCCACTAACCCTCTTCCTCCATTACCCTTATTTCCTCTCACCTCTTCCCACGAATTCTCATCTTCTTCTTTCTCCATAAAGGCTTTGGAGTTTCCCCTACCCACTTGCTCTGCAGTTCCGGGTTTCCATTTCCTAATCTCATCAAGGTATTTTTTTTCAATCTCTATATTCTTATATATATATATATATATATATAGTTGTATATTTCTATACCCCTCTTCATATATATCGATATACACATAAATATAACCATATATATGTTGTTGGGTCTTCAACTACAACTCAAATCAATTTCTTCCAATCTTCATATATACATGTGTGTATATCTCTACATTTGATTTGGGGATATCTTCTTTTCTGTTTTTATTTGTGTTAGCCCTGATTAACATAAATTGCATGATCAAATTCAATTTTTTAAAAATTCAATTTCTATTTTCATCATGGAATTTATATTAATCAATGTTTTATTTTATCTTATTCCTAATGATGGATTGGCTGTTTCTGATTGGTTGTTGGTTTGTTGGTGTTTGGTGGTTTGGTTGGTTATTCTTTCGGGTAGGTTCTAGTTCTTTTTTATGGCCCGTAATCGTCGTCTCCGTCGTGTTCACGACTCTCCCGAGGAACGCTCCTCTTCCTCTGATGAGGAGTCCCGAGCCAATGCCTCTATTCCTGACTTTAGTCTGCGTTGGGGCTCTCTCTCTTCACATACCCTCTATCACACACAGGGCTTTGCTACACGCTCATATGTGCGGGAGAAAGTTGTTAATCTCCAATCCCTCCACGGTACCAATGTGTATTCGTGGCTTTCTGACTTAGGATGGGACCCTCTATTCTCACTCACGGACCCTATCTTTCCCGATCTAATTCGGGAATTTTATTTTAGAATGTATGATAAGGGTACTCATGTCTTTTCTAGGGTGCGTGATAGGGAGATTATTGTCTCCCCCGACTCGATTGCCCAACTCCTTCCTTTACCTAGGGTCAATAATCCCTCCTACCCTTGGACGTCTGATAACCGCCCCGATCCTACTCTTGTACTAAACACAGTTTTTAGGTACCTCCCTCCCGGCACTGTCACAATCTACCACAAACACCTACATCCTGACTTCATGGTCCTCAATTGGATTGTGTGTGCTTGTCTCATTCCTCGTGCTAACACTACTCAAATTACCAAAATGCACATGGACCTAATGTTCGCCATTAGCATCCGGGCACACATAGACCTCCCGTCCTTCCTATTTAATATAATTCGGTCTGTTCGGATCCTCCCTTCTAGTCTCGCTCGCCAAGCCCTTCCTTTTGCGGCCATCATCACTCGTTTTTGTCTTGCCGCTGGCTGCCCCCGTGTCTCCACCGATGTCCCCATCACAAAATATCAATCTATCGATATGTCCTCGGTCAGCCGGTCACGTGGTCATTTACCCCCTGATACACCTCACCTCACTCCCTCCACATCCTCTCACTCAGCCACTTCCTCTCACCCTGCCCCCAGTCGTCCCGAACCCTCTCGCTCTATCCATCGCCCCTCCTCTTCCTTTGGTCCCGCGCCCGTCGAGTCGGAGAATTTTATGTTTGTGCGGTCTCAGGTTGAACAACTTCAGGAGGATAGACGTCAGGACAGGGAGCTTATGCAGGAGCTGTTGGTTACTATGTAGCAGGAACGCGAGGCTCAAGCACGCCGAGATGAAGCTCAGGCCCGTCGGGATTCTCTTCTCATCGAGCACCTTGAGGCTATTCGCCGTATGGAGATGCGTAGGGGTGCAGGATCATCCGGTTCCGGCTCCGTTCCCGATGCTTCTAATGACGATGCTCCCGCTCCTTGATTTACATTTCTGCTTTGTTTTTTTCTGTACTTGTAAGGATGCTAGGCATCTCTCTTAACATTTATATCGTGTTTCATTTAGTAGACTTGGATACTATGTATTTCGCTTTGTACGCAACTTTGAATATTTGATTTAGCTCCTCTTTACCTTAATGTTAATGGAATTTCTCTTGTTTCTTCTCTTTAAATCTTGTGTCTCTTGATTTATTGTCGTTTGTTCTATTGCATTATTATTCTTCTGCAGGCTCTATTTTTCCCTTTGTCTTTTCCGGGCAAAAAGGGGGAGAAACATCAATCAAAATAGAAATAGAGTGAATTCATAATTTAGGGGGAGTTTTATTCATTAATGGGGAATTCATAATTTTAGGGGGAGTTTCATTAATATTCACATGTTCATGATTATGCTAACACACTGTTTTATATATATACTTTCACTCTCTACTTCCCCATGCGTTTATGAATTTGCTGTTTCATGTGTGTAGGATACATCTCCTAGCATCGACAGTCGTACCATTGAGTCTGTCTTTTTTTTGGGTTTTGGGGACGGGCTTTAGATACGGCTTGACGGCTGGCTTAGCAAATTCAGTCTTTTTATTTATTTTTTATTATTCTGTTTTGTCCCGGAATAGCCAAAGGGGGAGATTTGTAAGGTCAAATTTCCAATCGAGTCATTTGTTATTGGCTTCATTCCGTTGGACAAAACATTTTTGGGTCATTCCTCATCAAGCATCATTCAACATAAAGATTCGAGCATTGCATCCAAAGCTCACGCAACATCCTTATGCACGCCATGTTCGCAATTCTAAAAGGTATATGACCAAAAGCATTTTTATGTGTTGGAGTCCATTTAATCAAAAGAGAAATTTTCATATAAAATTATGTTTGTAAAATAATTATTTTTTTTGAAGAACTTTTTATGAAACTAATTTGGAAAGTTTTTTGAACATTCTGCAAACTCGTTCGAAGTTTTCTCCAGGTCGTTCGAACGACCTGGATCTAACGACATTCCTCAGACCTTTCTGGAACTTCGTTAGAAATGTCGTTCGAACGACCTCGTTCGAACGAGATTTCCAACGACCTTTCTAATTGGCTACTGGAATCTCGTTAGATAACTCGTTCGAACGACAAGTCGTTGGAACGACCTCGTTAGAACGAGTTCTGCCAGATCTGAATTTTTTAACTTCTTTTTTTAGCAGTTTTTTCTTACAACTGCTTATGTCCACTACTTTTTAAGTCAGTTTTATATGGACGAAAATTGGTTTCAAACACTAAGGAAGTTCATTATTCTCTAGAGAGCATTTTTCATAACTTCCCTCTTTTTATCAAATATCATCTCCAACACATTTAACATCTTTTGAAACAAAACCCCTTCAACCTTCTTGATAATCAACAAGCATGTTTGCGGTGGATCTCTGCATTCAAGCTTAGCGGCGACGGTGGTTTTGGGCCTCGGTGGATACCGAGACACGAGGAGTGTCGAGCAACGCGTTGGAACTTCGCGTACTACAAATTCGGAGGTAGAGGACGGCATCAGCATGTATTGAGTGAGTCAATGTCTGTAAGTCTTTTGAGTCTCTTGTAAAACCTTTATTGTAGTGGATTTTGTCTAGCCCAGCCGTCCGAGGTTTTTTTCCATTTGGGTTTTTCCTCGTACATTGGCGCGTTGTGGTTGGGATTTTCGCACTTTACTTTATTAAATCACATAGATGCATGCCTAGGATAAATGGATAAAATTGGATAATTTTATTTCACTTAATCAAAGTTATTTATCCCATCGCATTAATTGGAAAGTGTTCTTGACAACTTAGAAATCCATAATAGAAAATAAAATTGGGTTGTGTGTGTGTATTCCTCGATTTAAACTAAGATCATATAACCTTGCAACTTCAAAATTCAATCGTCTTCTACTTTCCAAAATCTGTATCCTTGAACTCTTCATCTTTTCTTGTCTTTATGCCTTCAACCTTTCCATCCTTCGTATCAGTCGATTTCTCTTCTTTCTGTATGGTTTTCTTCCCTCTTCTCTGTTTATTTTATTCATCATGGTTTATCTTGTCGAGTCATTGGATAAATTTCGTTAGGAGTTTTCAATTCCTTCATGGGTTGTTTTAGAAGAACTTTCTGGACCTTCTGATATGTTTTCTTTGACGGAGGGACACTGGTTCCCAAGCCTCTTTGTAGTCGAATGTGGCTTTTCTTTCCTGCCAAATCCCTTGTGTTTGGAAATTTGCCAATACTTTGATATTGTACCTGCAAGAGTAGCCCCAAATACATGGAGGGAAGTTAACGGCGTACATAGATTAAATCAACTTCATGGAACCCATTTAGGGATTCCAAAAATTATCTATTTCTATAAATGGGTTACTAATGATAGTACTTTTTATTTAAAAACTAGGTTTTTGAATAGAGCTTTAGTTGTGAATCTCCTTGATACCAACAAAGACTATTATGATCATGGAGTAGTAATGAAAAATTGGCAACACCCTCCACTTGGTGGGAATGATGTATACCAAGGTCCCAGGTGTCCACCTTATGGCAATGGGATAGGTTGTTTTTATTTTTGTTTTTGAAATCATGTTTTCTTTGTGTTTGATAAAAGGCGTCACTGACATTAATTTCTCTTGTTACAGTTGACAGCAAAAGGAAACCTCCAAAGGAGATTGACGTTAATTTAAAAGATTTGAAGCTTATCTGGAGTCTACACCAATCCATTGTTGGGGAGCATATTAGGTCTGCATCTTATTTGTTGCAGTATAAAACTTCGAGCTCATCTTTCATTGCTCGTCCTGTGGTGGTTGATCTTGATCAAGTACCAGCTGCAGAAACTAGCGTAGAAGGTTCTTCTTCTGAATCAAACATTCCAATTACTGATCTGATGAAGAAGAGGAAAGCTCATGCCTTTTTTGACAAGTCTTCCTCTGCCACTGAGGAGGCAAAGAAAATTAGAAAAGATATCCCAGATGAGGGGACAAAGAAAACAGATGTTCCTCTTCCCACTGCTGCTCGTGAAGTTAGCAGGAAGCCCCCTGTGGCTCCAAATAGGACTGAAGTTAGCAAGAAGCCCCCAATGGCGCCTAGCAAAACTATTGTGATCCCTCCTTCAAGTGATGTTGTTATCCTTTCACCAGAAAAACAACATCTTTGCTTGAAGACGTTCCTACTCCTCTGAGGAGACTGAAGAAAACTTCTTCTGAATTTATCTCTGATCCTTCCAAGGTTGAAGGTGGTACTTCATTTTTTGTTCCTCCGAGCTCCGCTGTGGGCTTGGTCAAGTCTTGGACTATTCCAGATGTCCAGGGCATTGAGAATACAATTTCTCGTGAGAAATTTACTACTTTGGCTGCCCAACACATTGCCTCGGTGAGTATTTTTGACATGATTCTTTCATTTTCTAACAACATGTTCATGTATTGACTTAAAGTTATTTTCTCTTTCCAGCTGGTGACGTGTTTCAATGGTCTTGTGAAAAAGGATGAAGCTATCAGGGCTTCAGGTTCCTCGCATGGGGTGGAGAAAGATTTTGCTGGTCTGACCCAATCTTTCACTGAATCTTGTCAGAAATACGAGAAGGATAAGGAAATCTGGGAGACACAATCAAAATCTATCGAATTAGAGAGGGATCAAGCTGTGATTGCCTCTAAAGATTTTGAGAAAAAGTTGAATAATTCTGAGCAAAGCAACAAGGATCTTGAAGCTAAGCTCAAGTTGGCTGAAAGTGAAGTTGCTAGACTTAAAGGTGTCGAGCAACAGAAAAATAAAGTGGAAGAAAGACTGAAGAGTGCCGAGGAGCTTTTTAAGGAAAAGGTCTCCTCAGAGAAGGCCAAGAGGAAAGCTGCGGTTAAAAAATCGTTCAGTGCTCGCTGGGATAAAGGCTGAAACAAAGGCTTGTCTGTCATGACTTCTCAGATGGAATATGCCAGCGTTAAATATTTTAGGGATGGATGGGTGGCAGCCTTGAAGAAATTAGAGGTTGCTGAAAATTCTGAGTTGTTTTTGGAGCACACTCATGGCCCTCCTCTCTCTCCTGGGGAAGAAGAAGAAGACGAAGCTGCTTCTGATGAATCCTCCATGATGACTGGAGATCAAGTACTTCACGTTCCAGTTGTTCAGTCTTTCGAGCAACTCCAACTGGCCAGCACTTCGACCGAGCAGCTTTCACTGCATTCTGAACAACCAACTACTTCCTCCCAGCCTTCCCAGGATGTTATAGGAAACAAGGAGAAGGTGTAGAGTTGCTCGGGTCTTTTCTTTTGTTTTTCTCTGGAATGTAACTAGGAACCAATTGTACCTTCTTATGATGAATAAAATGTTGAACTTTGGTTGCTCGTTATTCGTTTTGAATTTCTCTTTCACTTGCTCTGCTTATACTATTGTTGATCTGTTTTTACTTTCCTTTGCTAGTTTATTGCCAGGATGGATCTTTTATCAGCCCATGATTCGAAGTTGATGAAATAATGTACTGATTATTTCAAAGCTGGTCATACGGATCTTTCAGAGACAGAAATAATTGACATCCTTGGGTCTGGTGTATCAGAACGAGCAATCGATGCATATAGATATCTCAAATGTTTACTTGATCGTGCTGTTGCCAACAATATGGCATATTATGAGATGATTGAAGATCTTCAGGGAATGATTGAGGAGCTTCACTTTCAATATAAGGAATCCAAAAAACTAATGCACGAAGGCTATGAACAAAAATACCAGCAGTTGAAAGCTGATATGTGGTATGACAAAATCCTGCGAGGTCATGAAAAATGAGAAAGTGTGTTGAAACTTGAGGTTGAAGAGCACAGAAATATTGCCAAACTGTTGGAGGAGGAGAATATTTCTTTGCAAGAGGAGATAAAACAATTAAAATCTGTTGCCTCTTCTTCGGGTGCTTTAGTTCCTGTTAATGATGAAGGTTTTTCGTTTCTGGAGACCGAAAATGCCAACTTACGAAATGAGTTGGAAACTTTGAGAAGAGCTGGTCCTTCTACACCTGCCCGTGGACGAGAAAGATCTTCTCCTCGTGGTCGAGCAAGGTCTCTTAGGCTCACCATTGAAGAGGCGAGAACTCAATCAGCTTTAGAGAATCAAGCAGTTCAGTTGGTGGCAAAGAATCAAGCTATGGCAGAGATGTCTAAGAAAATTCTGGATCTTACCGACCAACTTTCTGCACAAAGTTTTGCTTTAGAAAATAAAGAAATTCTAGTGAAGAATCTCCACGACCAACTGGAGAGATTAACCTATCAATTCCATAAACAACCCCGAGAGTTTTGGATGGCAGGGTATAATGAAGCCCTTTGTCATCTTGATGCTCGTTTGGAGCAATGAAATAAAGAAGGTTATAAGCAGGGGTGGTTGAATGCTCTCTGTGTTCTGAAGTTGGAGCAAGGTCATTTCTTGTGGGACTATTATGATCCTGGAGTTCTAGATCTACCTGTTCCTCCTTTCAAACTTGATCTTAGCTGGATCCCAGCCCGTGCTATTCCTCGAACTTTGATTTCCAAATACTTGGGTGATTACAATCTTCATTCAGATTTTGAGATTTCTCGTCCTGAGCATCTACTTGATCGACCATCGACGAGCAACGTCAGAATGCTTCAAGATATGAATTTCATCAATTCTCCTTTTTCATTAGATGATCCTCCAGCTGGGATTTTGTCATACCACATATCAGCTTTCAACTGCTGGTATTTTTGTTCATAGCCTTCGTGCATTAGTTTTTTGGATTCCTTATATTGAAAGTG
>Ga0115848_101033_pt1 | contig 11601 bp, 5 predicted proteins | sample InSIn3gowninarea_FD_83862 | JGI IMG/M metagenome (GOLD analysis project Ga0115848, IMG submission 83862) | reverse complement strand
CCAAGGGAATGGCCAAGTTGAGGCTACAAATAAGACTATTTGTAGTATTTTGCTAAAAACCATTAATGATTCCAATCATGATTGGTATGTAAGGATTCCACATGCATTATGGGCTTATCGAACTAGCATTCAAACTCCAATAGGGGTAACCCCCTTCTCTTTTGTATATGGGGCAAAAGCAGTGCTTCCTCTAGAAATTGAAATTTCCTCTTTACAAATTACCTTACAAGACTATATCACTAACGAAGCCACTCATCAAACAAGACTAGATCAATTGATACTTTTAGATGAAAGAAGGGTTAATGATTTAGAGCATTTGTGCACTTATCAAGGTTGTATTAAATGAGCATTTGATAAAAAGGCCAAAATTCATGAGTTTAATATAGAGGATTTAGTCTTAAAGGAAAATTAGCAAACTTCTCAAATGGAATGATAAATACATGATAAATTTGCTCTTAACTAGTTAGGACCTTATGTCATTAAGAGAAAATTTAGTTTTGGAGCTTATCATTTAATTGACATGGAGGGTAATCAAGAGCGTGAGCCTATAAATATCATGCATCTTCATCTTTTCTATAATTGATCTATCTAGCTGAATTATGATTGTATATATTATGAATAGTTAAAAAAAAAAAAGGTGCTTCACTTAAAAATTACACATATTTAATGTCTTGAAATAGAAAATAGCATAAAAAAACCTAGGTATTTGGGAGATAGGGTTATAACAGAACTATCCTGGAATACTTCTCCTAGAAGTAGAAACTTCCTTCATCTACCTGTGGACTTACAAAGAACACTAGCATTAAAATTATCCCTAAAATGATACCAAGGATGGGATATATATGCTTAAGGAGGTAACTTGGATGTTTACATAGATAAGGCTATGTTTCACTTGGGCCATGCATATTATTTCATTCAAGTTCACATTATAAACTTGTTGTGTCAATACTAGCCCATGTTAACTCTAAAATCATACTAAATTATTTCTTCAATGATTGGATTATCAACACCTGATCAGATGATGATTTTATGTTTGCATGGCTAGATCAAATGATAAGAGATTTATGTCACCATAAGATAGTCTATAATTTTCATACAATTTTTATCCATAAACCCCTCCAATCAGTTGAATGCATGCAATAAATCGATCAATGTTTTTCATAAATTAGGATAAGATTCCCTAATCTACCTTTACGTTGTAACCAAACAAGAGTCTTAATGCCAAGAGAACCCCCAATTAATGAAAAGACACAATTTTAAATTAATCCTATAAGCTATGATTTTGTTAATAGATATCTTGAGGATCACTACATGCAAGCTTTATGAAAATACCCCTATATCAATATAGCTCATTTCTTTGCATTACCAAAAGAAATCCAAGAAATCATAGCTATGAATTTCTATGAGCAACAAAGAATGAATGCATGGTATTTCAAAATTAATGGCCTTCAAGCAACCATAAAAATAGAAGCCAAAGACATGTGGATGGAAGTTGAGTCTCTGACAAATTGGATTCATCTTTTTCGCTCACATTGGCCTTACAAAAAATCTAAAATTTTGCTAAATTGTGTTGATCATTTGACTCTTCGATATTATGGGAGACCAATCTCTCTAACTAAGGTTATTGATGACTTGGTACTAGAGTATAATACTCATTCAATTTTGCACAGTAAAATTGTTTATGATTATAGCTCTTTATTTAGTAAAAATTATTATGCAAACAATCTTATCAATGTAAAACAAAGGTTTTAGAGAACCTGTGAATGCTTTGATCGATAGGGAAAGGGGGTTGTTTCTAAATCAATGAATAGTGAGTATGTCCAGAATCTCATAGAGAGTACAATACCTCTTGCATTATCACTTCCCCTTGAGCCACCACAGTCTGTAAGGGCTCCACCTCACTTGCCACTTCATAGATATGATATGGCATCGGCATCGTCAATCTTACCAAAGCATATTATTAAGAAATTCAAATGCCATCCCTCTATCTTGCCTCTTGTTTTGTACCCTATTTGCCATCAACCATTCATCTTAGGACCAGGACCTATTTAGTTTGCAATACAACCTCCATATTTTTACTTCTTAGGTTGTAGGGGTTGGATCATTCATAAAAAACCAAGTATTCTATATCACAGAGAAGTAATAGGAAGTCCTTTGCTCTAAAAGAAATAAAAAATAAATAAAAACCTAAAATATGTGTGTGTGTGTGTGTGTGTGTGTGTGTGTGTGTGTGTGTGTGTGTGCGTGTGTGTGTGCATGTGTGCGTGTGTATATAATAAATTTTTAAAGGGGCTTTTTGTATATGTATATATCTTTATTTTTGAAATCTTATTGCAAATTCTAAAACATCGAAATTGATATTGCAGGTGGTGGGCCATACCTCACATATATTAAACATCATCAATCATCCACACTACATTAGTCTTTCCATTAATCAACAAGAGGGGTTTTCACATTATAGTACTCCTACCCCATGGGAATTATCGTCACTTTGCATTTCACGATCACCTTGCACATTCTCTAATGCCCCTCTAGGCAACCTTATTCAAAATCTTGGAGTGGACATAGATTGATTTAATCAGTTACCAGAGGGTGTACAAAATTATATCCTATCCATGGTAGCCTTAATCGTCACCCTTGAAAAGTTTGATCATGCCTATGATGCTTTAAATAATGCTCATTAGATAGAGATTTTTATTGATCACCAACCTTGTTGGGGAACTTGCATAATTTATGATATACCTAATGAAGAGTTCTTCCAAAATCTTATTTCTATGCTATCCAAACTAGATTTTATATAGAGGATTATGATTGATACCCTTATTACCCCATTGATAGTCAGATTTGTCAAATTTTATGGATCGCACCTATTGCACCTTGAGGAAGATTTCTCTGATGATATTACTATAACCCATATCTTATCCATAAACCTCTAGTGCTGGGATTTCATGTTGTCTATATTTGTTACCTGTAACTCCACATAATGGGTCTTTGACCATATCATTCACACTAGCTATCATTTCCCTCCATTCATTTATGATGATTTGATGCAAACCCTCATCCAGCTAGAAAAATATTAAAAATTTCAAAATCCAAAAATATTAAAAAATTCAAAATCTAAAAATATCAAAATATTCCAATTCCAAAAAAAAATTAATTAAAAATCCAAAAACATTAAAAATATCAAAACCCCAAAAATATTTATAAAACTATAAAAGCAAAAAATGATTGAAATACTTCCCATCTACTAAAATGTGGGGAATTTCAAAATAGAAGCAAAATGTAAACACCAAAAAATGACCCCTCTTTTAACAAAAGAAAGAGAGACAAAAAAAAAAGCAAAAAAAAATAAAATAAAAATAATAAAATAAAAATAAAAAAAAAAAAAAAAAAAAAAAAAAAAAAAAAAAAAAAAAAATAAAAAAAAAAAAAAAATATATATAAAAAAAAAAAAAAAAAAAATAAATATATATATATATATATATATATATATATATATATATATATATATATATATATATAAAGTGTCTTGGCTATTAGGTGCGCTTCCCTTATATTCATATTATTTCATTTTGTTTACTATGTCTAGTCATACAGCTAGAGTGTCATGGTCATTAGAATTTAACCTTGGTGATTAAAGCAATTAATCAAGCTATATGTATCATACACCATACATACACCCCTGTAACATATATACATATATGTAGCCTTATCTATAAATAAGGAAGTATGTACTAAATACACCCTTCATGCTTGAGTTTTGTTAAAAGATTCTACATTGAGATTTCAAAAACTTAGGATGATAAAAGGACATAACCCTAGTATGCAACTATAAACTAATAGACTCACATACATCTCATAATTAAAAATCTCAAGATAATCAAGAATCAAATATCTAGCGAGAACAATCATGATTGTTTACTTTTCCATTATTTTGCTTCATCCCAAACCCAAAAAAAAAAATCTTATGTAGAATTCTTGGGTTATTTCAGCATCCTCTATCAGGGCTATGGATGTCTAATTGGCAATAGAGTAAGGCTGTAATGGGATCTAGGGGTTAGTCTTCACCAGGGCTATGGATGCCTATCTAGTAGTGAAGTATACCTTATGAAGTGGTGACATGTCCAATCCCTATGATGGACCATTGTACGCACATAAGGAGGATTAGCTCTCATATTTTATGCTCTTAAAATATCTAGTTTAATAATGTTAAGAGAAAGGAATGGGCATCATTACACACACATAACTCTATGGTAAACCCAAGTATATTATAATCATGTTTCATATCATCCCTAGCAGATGAAATCAAAACAAAGGGTCAATTGGTGAGACCAAGTATTGAAGGGGTTATTTGTCATATTTCTTTATTTTAGTACATTCATTTAACCACTTCATTTTATCATGCATTATTATTATTATTATAAAGCTTAATAAGTTGCCAAAATACTAAGGTGAATATCTAAATTACCATGATATTCATTATTACCTTAGGTCATTAGGTTACATGCATTGCCAAAAACATGTTACATTCATATCAAGTTATACATAAATATATGCCTACTTACATCACATTCACATATCCATAAGTGTCCTATAAATATTATATCTTACATTCATACATTTGCATTACTCATTATTATGTTCGTACCAGTATATTTATATCTAAACCATGTGTAAAATAGCCAAGAAAATGGAAAATGATGAATCTGATTTTGTACTCCTACAATCAAAATTTTGTCCTATAATTATAATAGTCATAAATAAATAAAACATTCATAATGATAAATAAAAAGTATTAAGATAAAAACATGGGTATCCATACATTCTAACATCAAACATCTTAAATGCATGCATCTAAAAAACATAAGCAGTAATCATACGTAATAAAGATGTAATAATAAAACATATAATGAAGTGTCATCATCATGTATAGGTGCATCACAAAATAGAATCTCTATCACATAAACCATCCCTCCCATCCACCCAAAGAACCAACCATCAACCATGATCTCCATGATTACAAAAATGAATAAGGTCATTAGTGAATAAATCACAACTAACATGTCCAAAAATATAAAATGGATCATGCCCTATATGATCTTGATAATAATCTAGCTGAGTAACATAAGTCAAATATAACACATAGGAAAATCACTCAAACACCATCATAACCTACCCTCCTCACCATCTATAGGACTACTAGCCCTATTGCTAGTACCTTATCTTGGGTAAGTAGTACCCACAAAACTTGTAGGGCTCGTAGCTTGAGTCACCCTATGTATCTCAAAAGATCCCATCAGATGTTGTGAAGAAACTCTAACTATCCCACTATGACTAGGTGAGATAGCAGGTCTGATAGCCCTACCTTAGGTATTGGTTATCTTTTGAATCCCACTAGTAGCTTGATACGATGATACATCTATCGAAATGTAGGTAATAGGGGGTATCAGATATAACATGCCATGAGTGTATGAGGGCACTTTAGTCAACGAAGTTTGGATGATGGATGAATAGTAGTCTCATTGCTAAAGAATACCCTGAATGAATATTATCGATTGATTGACTCCCTTGGTAGATGCACTAGCCCCTTCAACCTGTAAGGAGACCCTTGCCTTATCTCTCTCCTAATGGTATCTATCTCTCTTAGCTTGATAATAGTACATCCGAGCATTAAACTGAGAAACTTGATACCTCAACTTGTAAATATCATCTAGCAAAGAATTAATACTAGGGACCTGAGGTGGTGGTACCTTCTCTCCCCTTACATCCTCCTCAACATTCAAGGCACCCCCTCCCTCACCAAGAACCCTTATTGGAACCTTTGATGTAACCTCCTCTTGTGTACCTACCATAGGTTTTGCTCCAACCTCCTCCCTAGCACCCTCATCGACATCCAACTAATGTCACACTTGGTGCCCATGAGCCTCCTCATCAACCTCCTCTATCTCTACCTACCACTAGGTGATAAAGGCCTCAACCACCCCAACATCATCCTCTATAAACTCCTCCTCAAGCTCCTCCCTTCATGTCAGATCAAGCTCAACATACACTAAGGTCTATAGGCCATCAACTAGGAGTGTGCCCTCTCATTGATATCATACTAGGTTAGGAGGCACAAGCTAGACTAACCCAAACTATCATCTGGCATAGTTAAACTAAAATTACTCTAGAAACTTAGTATGCTTATCGCTCAAAACCTTAGCCTGAGCAATACCTACTAGCTCAGTCTCAAGCTTATCCCATGCAAGGTATAATTGATATGGCCTAAATCTAACATGATTTAGCACTAATCAAGAAAGCATATCCCTATAAAATCTCACATCGTGATGAACTCCATTAATGGGACATATATAAAAATTATCTTTCCACCTTATAATGCCCATTGGATATGTAATATGGCTAGCAAAACCTGGGACTAGCAATCCTAAAGGATGATCGATAGCCAAATGCTCATAGGCCCAAGCCTATAGTGTAATCATCACTGTTAATTTAGAATGATAACCTTATGAGTAAAAGAATATCTCTCTATAAATCTATGCTAATAATATCGATGCCCACACGTAAACCACCCTATTTTGTAGCATATCTACAACAACTGGAAGAAGAGACAATGGAAATCTTTCATTACCAGTATTAAGAAAAGCATAGCATTGAATCAATCCCATCATATAGGAAAATCAAATGTGGCCCTATTTTCCTCCATCTAGTATTGATAGTACCTAATCCTTTTAGAGTTGATCTTATTAACCATAGTGTCCACCTAATCAACCCTGTACGAGTAAGAGACAACAGATAGAATTGCATCCTGATCAATAATATGTTGAATCCATTGGTCATAAATTGGAAGATGATAAAGATGATGAATATCCTCCACTATAATTATCATCTCCCCAATCAGGAGATGAAATGTAGAAGTTATGGAGTCCATCGCTCTAACAATATGGTTAACAGGAGATAATCACAGTGAATATGATCCATGAATGGTCTCGCACTAAAGTCGACTGTCTAGAAGAAAGTGTGGTCCTCAATTGTGAGAAATTTACAACCCTCTTGAAGAATGGATGGGTAGCGACCCCTGGGCTCGAAGACCTCTCGAACCTAGTAATAATTAACATTAGTGAATAGTTCTAAAGAAAAAAAAAAGAGAAAAGAATTATTGTGATCAATTGTGAATAGAAATGAGAGGTGAAAAATAATAAAAGTGTATGTAAACGTATATATAACCAATTTTGTATTTTTTTTATAATCAATAAGGATCAACCAAAAGAAAAGGTATAAAAGCTTTCAGGTTATTTTCCTATTCTAAAACTAGCCTTAGTTCCTAATGAAAAATAAAAAAATAAAAAATAAAAATAAAAAATAGTTTTTATGTCAAAGACAAAATCAAAACAAGGATTCACTTGCTGACTTGGACTAGGTCTAAGACTTTGAGAAACCCAAAGCTCTTTGGTAATTCTACATTTGAGAAATTACCCTTCTTTTAATAAGAAAAGAAGGGGGGTGTTGATGTGATTAAAATTGTGGGATGAACTTTTGCGCAAGATCATCAAGTAACCCACCTGCTAGGATAAAGGTAGGATGATTAAAGCTTTGTATTCATAGGGGAGCTTCTTTTTCACATGCTACCTATGGCATATGCCTAACAGCTAAGACTTCATTTGTATCTCACCAACATATCATAATGGTATAGTGATAACTACCTAAGTTACATCTTCCACTACAACCTCTATTGCTTTCAAAATGTGTCAAACACAAAAAAATAAAAAATGAATTTATTCATGATTCAACCACTCAAATTTAGCTTATTCATAGAGAATGAGTTAATTCAAAGTCTTGGCCTAAGGTCAAGAATGCAATTCTAAGATTTAATTGCACCCCTTTTCATATAGGCATTGATTTTTTGAAATACTTCCCATCTACTAAAATGTGGGGAATTTCAAAATAGAAGCAAAATGTAGACACCAAAAAATGACCCCTCTTTTAACAAAAGAAAGAGGGACAAAAAAAAAAGCAAAATAAAATAAAATAATAATAATAAAATAATAATAATAATAATATAATATAATAAAAAACAAAATGATAATAATAATAATAATAAGCAAAACAAAATATAATAATAATAATATAAAAAAAATAAAGCAAAAAATAGAAACAACTGAGCGTGAGGGAAATAAATCAACAGGATCTGGGATGATTCATCCAAGATCCTATCTCCTTCCCATGTAAATAGACCTCATGACAAGGCTAGGTAAGCTTTTTCCTTCAATAGTTGTCTCCAAAATAGCAACTTTTGCCATCTTGAAAATTTATAAATCAAAATTTCTACTAAAAAGAAAGGAATCCAAAACTAATGCACATAAATGATGTTAGAATACACTCAGATTGATAGTAAGTTGGTTGCATATTCATTATTGTTAAATTTTCTATGCTTATTTCATATATATTTGATAATGCAAGCAGGTATGTCAGATGTTTTCAATGTTTGCATGTGTGCAAGATCTGCATGTGTAAACTAATTGGTTTGAATCAGATAAAAGCTATAGAGAACTTCAAGCAGTTGGACATCAGTAGCATCTTTTTTTTAGGTTTTAGAGACATTACTTAGGAGTTTGCAAGCATCAATACACCCATTCAAAGGAGGCCCCTTGAGGGAGCTTATACATCTCCTCCCTATTTGTAACATAAGTCCTTTATCAAACAAGGCACTATTGTACATTGCAAATTAACATGAGATTTGCCATTGTAACCAAAATTGAGGTTTATATCATATTGCAATAAAGAACATCATTGGTTATAACATGTCTTATCTTACATGCTTATAGGGTTGTATTTTGGGTAAACAAATTTGTGGTAAATTTTGAGTGATTTTTTTACAAGGAGGCCATGACCAACACTATGATTGAGTGATTTTCTTGATTGGTCATTCCATTGGGTCATCCTTCAAGAGCCCATGACCAACACTATGATTGAGTTTTATGTTAAATCTCGAGTAATTAAGGATAGCATAGTTTGGAATCATTCTTCCATATGATGGAAGAATACTTCAAGACTACACCTATTTTTCAAAAAATAGTAATCATTTGATGATGATCATAACTCACCACCATAAATTATTTTATGATGGGCTATTTTTTCCCATTAAAGTATAAGGTGGTGGGTTATACTCACCCCCTTAATGTATATTATGGTAGGTACACATGGTTATCTTCAAACTGTGAGATGGTTTAATTAAGGAGCTTAAGTGGTAGGAACTTTGACTTTAAGCTGGCAGGTTTGACCCACCATCATAGAGTCAAGAATTTTAACAATCCCCTCAAAAAGGGTGATCATGGACCCACCACTAATAATATTTGGTAGGGATTTTGAGCTTCCAGCAAAGGCCTATTTTGGTATAGTGATCACAAAGATCCAATAATATCTCAAATTTTAAAGTAGTAGGTGTGCTACTTATATCTATAGTAAGATTATTCCATGAATCGAGAACATAATTTAATGAAGTGGCATATTTATCTTCTTTAGTTCTTTTTATATCAACAAAGATTACTTAACCTAACATAATATTGAAGTAATAAATCCCATCACATCTCATCCGCAAATAATATAACTTTGATCATATAAAAAGCATATTAGTTAGGGTCTTTATCATATACAACATAGCCATCTTATCCCATAAATATTTTAATGAATATTCACAAGAAACATTCAATAAAAATGAACTTCAAAGCTTAATAAAATATATTTTTCACCTTTATTTCTAAATTTGTCTAATCTTTTGCAAACATACCAACTAGATTACCAAAGGTAGTAAACCATCAATTTTTTTCTACACGAAGATCCTCTATTTTGAACTTCCATAAATCAATTTTTTTATCATTAAATTTTTTGATGTATAATCTTAGTGTTCTTATTATTTTTCTTTCATAAATATACCATTTAAATAAGGATTATTAAAAAAAAAAAAGTATAAATAACCCTCATATATATACAACCTTTCTAAACTATAAAATCCTAGCTTTGATATCAAATATTGGATGTAGAGTTTTAATAAATCTATTCTAGAAAGATAGTGCAACATAATTGTAAATAGGAATGAAATAATGGCATGAATTCATAAATTCACACTGATATTTACCTTGAAAAATACTTAACTAAGAAACACTAATAAAAATAGAGTTACACTGCTCTTCTATATTATATCAAATTATTGAATATAATTATATATTTTAACATCCCTAAAACTAAATGGTTCATAGTTCGTATCAATTTTTTTCTAGAGATAAATATATATCATTTATGTATTTAAATGATTATTTTTAATATAATTAAGATGTATAAAAAAATCATTAACCTTTTTTTATTTATCGGTTTACAAATTCATGAATTAGATTATAATTATAAATGTAATTATAGGTTTATTTAATATCTTTGTAAATAAGGTAAATAAAGAGAAACTAAATCTTATTCTCTATGGTATTTAGGTTACAAAGCTTACAAGTTATTATCATACTATTAAGATACTTTACAATACAATATATAGGAATCTTCTAACATCAAAAAATCCTAAACTAGCAAGTCATATTAAAATAAAATGGATTTAGAACCATGAGCTAACACAATCTATAATTATAAATCAAAGTGTAGACACCTAAAAACGATTTTTTATTTATTATAAAATCATATTTAGTATCTTTATGCAAGATAATATTTAAATTATATGAATATCAAGGCTAATGTATTAATAAATGCTAAATTTGTATTAATTAATATCAGTTATTATTAATCATGATTATATCTAGAAATATTTTGAGTTTATCATTATCTTCATATTATTATGGAATGTTGGTTATCTCTCTTTTTTATTTCTTGGCAGGTATAAAAGGATAAGTATGACATGGCATTCCCTATTTAATCTCTCTGAGAGGTGGTTGAGTACACTTAATACTATTATCACTAATGTCTCTTGATGGTACCTATAATCTAAAGATTTTTTATACTATGAAATTTATAATACTTTCTATCTTTATGCACATGACCTAATTCTACAATAAGGAAAATGTTAGTGGTATTATATTATCATCATGACATTGGCATCATCCTTATCTAGTAAAATAAGTGGTAAATATGAGTATAATAGAGCATATATCCGATCATTAAATATCTTTATAGAGCTTATCACGAATCTGATCAAATCCACTCTACATCACGTCGCATCTCCAAAATTGTTATACTTCTATATATGTGCATATGTTATTGATTATATCTTGAATACTTATTACACCTTTTTGTAGGCAAAATTTAATTATATTTGTTTATTATCAAATGTAAACATCGAAAAATATAGTTTTTGAATAAATGAGTTTAGTGCATTAAAATGCATAATTCATTATTTTTTATTTATGCCTAATATTTATTTTTTTAAATCAAATGTTCAAAAAATATAAAATAGAGCTAAATTGATTTAAATACAAAATAAAGCAAAAACTAGGTATCTAGAATTATTCACTTAAGTAGCTAAGAGGAGTATAAGACTCAATGTTAAATTAGAATCCTTATAGCTTTTGCTCATAATTCTCATGTGTGCTATTAATTGTTTTTCTCACA
>Ga0115848_101029_pt1 | contig 11631 bp, 16 predicted proteins | sample InSIn3gowninarea_FD_83862 | JGI IMG/M metagenome (GOLD analysis project Ga0115848, IMG submission 83862) | reverse complement strand
TCCCTCCTCTTCTCTCTGTTCCTATGTAACTGTGACTCTGCGCCTGGTGCCTGAGGGTTCCTCACAGTGATATCGAATGTATCTGCAAGGTTGTTCGCGGCCTCGATTAGTTCCACGAGACGTGGATCAGTCTCAACTGGGGGTGAAGTAAATGTGATCTCGAGACGCCGCCGACGTCGCTCGGTATAGGAGTGTGAGAAGCATAGCTGCTTCCAAAGCTTGTTGTCGCGACTAAGATTCAAGAATTGGCGTGAAACTTGCTGAATGTTTACAAGCTCTGAGGGTTCCAGGACTACGGAGTTAGCAAAGTACGGGGAGGCTGTCGATGGGATGTCATACAGGTAATGATATGTAGAATGAGCTCATCAGGAAGATGTCGCATGTTGTATGAGAGGATGCCTTTACGCCATAAACCCAACTGAAAAGACAAAACAAGCTATATATAGGAGAACATGTGGTTGCGACGTTATCATCTTAACCAAGTTGAAAGGTTCCATAACTCCGAAGTGGAGGGCGGAGGGCGCTGACGACATACTGGTTACTGATTAGGCATGACATGACTCGCATACATCATTCCAACATCAGCAGTCCCACCTTCTTTCTCCATCATGCACGGCGCTGTCTTGCATATAAAACAACATGAAGGCAGGTACATCTCAATTTACAGACGGAGGCAGAACATTGTCGTTTTTGTCAATCTTGCCTCGTGACGCGGCACGTAAACCGGCATTTGTGGCTTTACATGCTTCGAATTCAAACTAATAGCTTTCGTGCCCTACACTTTGGGCGTGCAAATGCATTGGTATCTTCGTTCATTTATATCCTGTGCTTGTTCAGAATCGCAGCTTTCTACGACACCCACTTTGGAAAATGCAGGACAAAGACAGATTCGCCATGGATGGTATGCACCGATAAACAAGGCATGAATTCTCGTGTTATACTGTCGTTATTTTTCATGCTATTCGATATCCTCTTATTTCGCTGGTCTTCGTGCTTTTCTTCAGCTCGCACTGCTGACAATAATTATGGACTATTGTCTCTTCGTCATCTGTCAGTGCACTCAGTGATGGCCATGGCGGTGCATGTCTCAGCCTATTCAAGCGCCAATCTTTCCAACGATCTTCTAAAAAGGAAGTAGTTGTAGCAGAATACCAATACAGAGCAAGCAAAGGAGTTGATGGTGTAGCCTAGGCAGGCCAAGAGGTCATAGCTGAGCTGTTAGTCCAATTCGACGAGCAAAGGTTTCAAAAGCAGCATGATCGACAGCAATGCGAAGTAGGGCCCGACTATGAGAACCTAATCGCATATCAAAAAAGCCGCAAATGAAGGGTGTGGAACTGGATAGTTTGCTGGCTGTGCCAGATAACCTTGGAGAAGCTTCAGGTATGTCAAAGCTGAATCCGGCCTCTAATCCTTGTGATATCGGCTCTCCCTTCGGGACATGATGTAGTATATCTGATACCTGGGACAGTATGGGACTTAATGAGCAACAACATGCCAAGCCGAATAGACGAATAAAAGAGCTTATTCAAGAGCCAGTAATGATGTGGAAGCAATGCTCTGGAACCTACAGGAGTTGGCGTGTGCCTGCCGCGATATAGGGATTGGTGACAAAATATGGAAGAAGATGAACCATATCAAGGGCTTTTTCGAAAAAAGTGTCGATATTACAATCAGTGGTGAAACCTTATTAGTTAGTTGCTGAGGAGCATGGCAAAGGAGACTATGAAGATCGTCGCGTCAGAAGGTCCTGTCGATGCGAACAGCTGAAACGATGTATTTCTCGTGAGCGATAAACGTTAGACGCTTATTTAAGCAATAAATGGTAAATTTTAAGCCGAGAATGTCTTCAGCACATCTTTTTTGGAGATAACGAAGCTCAGGTCGGGAAAGTTGCTGTTGTACATCGAGGGCATGAGTACAAAGGCGGTAGGTTGAGATGAGACTATACGAGGGATGCCAACGCATTTTGAAGACGGTAGGCCAACTAATGATTCTGTTGTACATGTTGTGAGGTGGAAGGATGGCGGGTCTGTAGAGTTCGTCTGGAGGGCAAAGGAGCTGAAAGATCTGGATCCTAAGAGTGTGTCGAGGAAGACAAGGAAGCGACGGCGGAAGGGGAATAAAGAAGCATTGATTTTCCTTTCTAGGGCAGAGTGCGGAAAGCAGAACGGTCGAGGGAGTTTACTGATCGTAGATTGTGTATGTTTCGTGGTGTCGTGTGCTATCCCTGATGTTCACTTTCCTTAATTACTTTCATACCGCAGTATATTTACCCGATTACCATCCACCATGTCCACTATAACACGACAGCTGCGAGTCCAGTACTTATGCTCGCCGCCACTATCAACCAGCTTACCATGCGACACCCAAGATTTGCCGTGCTCTGTATTGCTGCCTCTGATTGGCCCGTCGCACTGTTCTCGGGCACAAGTTCCTTTGCCATCCCCGTCGCCTGTCTTGGGGGCGGAAAACTCATTGTTGGATGTCCTGCCAAGTTCCTCACCCTGACGTGATTCCTGGCCAACAAATCCTGCTCATCCAATCCACAGTCCAAAAGAAATTGATTCACATCAAAGGGTGCCCTTTCACTCCCCCCAACGACCTTCCCGTCCTCATCTAACATGTCCCCGTCCCCGAGACTAGTGTATTGACTTGGTAATTGAAACCCAGGGGGTAAGCTGAAAAGGTAGAAATTATAGCTGTGTGCAACGTCGCCGACAGGAGGTGCTGGCTGCATGTAATTCACTACGGGCGGGTTTGGGACATCGAGAACTGTTGTGTTGTTGTTGTTGTTGTTGTTGTTGTTGTTGTTGTTGTTGTTGTTGTCGGGGAGTGGAGTCGTGCTTGATAGTGCAAGGCCTGTTGCGAGCCAATGCAGTCGTGGGACTCTCTCGTCGTTCAATGGCCAGTCAAGGTCCACCATAAAGAGGAGTGCGGTAGGATTCGCAAAGTTCCAGCTTGGTGTGCTTATGTTGGGTATGTTAGACATATCTAGAGGTTATCAGTCAGCTCGAGTGGTATGACTTGGTTTAATCAAGGAGGACGTTAATGAGTTAGAACGTACAACCAGGATGCATCAGTGCGCCTGGAGCATAAATCGGGCGCGGGCCGAAGATGACATCGAGGCGTGAAGTAACTGGTATGTCTTCTGCCTGTCCATAAGTGAAGCCGGCGAGGGCGAGGGTGGCGGATAAGGCTCTGAAGAGCATTGCTCGTGTTGTTCGCGTTGATAGTTACCACAAGAGTTGAAAACGGTACCCCTCGTGCAGTGTTAATCTGAGTTGTCAGTTGCTTTCAATGGTTATTCTTCAAGACACTGCGTCGCTGTACATGACGTCCACCAAGACGCCGTAGTGTATTGGCGTGTTGGGCCAGTCTCACTGAACAAAGGTGTCCATGCAAACGGTTGTAATCGGTCGCGACATTCTGAAGTCCTGATACTAAAGGAAGTTACATATCCAGTCATGTGTAAAGCAATTGCAAGCAAGACGGTGGTTGAAGATCGCCAGGTACAATCGGTAATAGAGGAAGCTGCAGCTCTCGAGAGGAACAATAATCACAGGACAACCATCGTCTTCTCCAGCACATAGTTGTGGCCTAGGACGAGCATAGCGCGGAGTTTCCAAGTTGCTTACAAGGTGAATGTGTTACATTCATCGGTTCGACTGGCAGGTGATGGTGTAGGAATGTCGTGTTGGAACCTTAGTCGAAGCCGAGCGCGCCGAAGCGCGACTTGGTATTTACACCAAGACTCTTGGCTAGGCGCACGCATTTACTTCAGTTTATGATTCATTATTCAGTAAAAACGTCGTATGAAACAAGTCTGAACAAAGCACACCAGCATCCACGCAATATGGAAGAAATAACTCCATGAATTATCCGTCTGAACGTTATCTTATCGATCTTGCGGCAGCGTACAAAATAAAAAAGCAAGTATGGTAGGAATATGGTATAAGCAGATCGCACACCTTCCCTTCAAGTTCTCCCACAATCATTCATAAACAGCTAACTCTTTCCCGAAAAGTAACGAACAGCAGATACAAAAGAACTCCTCCTCAGCACATGAAAGTGGCGTAGGTACGGTAGCGAATGTTACAAGGAGATGACCAGGGTACGTCGAATCAAACAGTTGGTTCGAGTGAGGCCGAGACAGAGTCGAGAGCGGTATGCTGTGTATATAGCTTGCAGCTCGGGTTGCATGAGACGAAGAGAACAGAAGAACGCCAGCTCTCAAATATCCAATTGAGAAGCAATGAAAATGGTCCAAATCGGAGTCCTCCCAAAGCCGTAATGCTCCTAATGGGAAAGCGTTCGAGATCGAAAAAGATGGGTATATAAGATTTTGTTGTTGCGATGGTGGTCCTGCTTCAATGCCATGCCTATGTGCTGTGTGCTTGACCTGGAGCATGCTTTCACGCGCGCGTAAGAACGGCAGCACTGTCTGTAAGCTCTCAGTCGTCACACAGCGCGATGGGCTTCTTTCAGGGACACCTGACCAATCGATGATTCCGTGCGACTGAATGAAAGCATTCCACTGGGTGAAAGATTGCCAGCTTCCGAGCTATGCATAGACCTGGCTTCGATGCAGATGGCGGACTAGTTTGCCAGTGCAAGGATGCGGGACCGACACGCTATATACCGTCACCAGCTTCGACGCCGTTTGTGAAGTCGTCGAAGCCGACTAAACCGCCGAAACCACCGCTATCTTCCCCGGTGTGAAGGAACGAATCGAAGTCAAAATTCTCGAGGGCAGCATCACCATCGCCGAAGTTGAGGCCCATATCGAATGTGTTGTCTGAGATATCGCCGAACGGAGCTTCGGTGCCCATAGGCTGCTGTTGAGCAGGAGCTTGCGCCTGTGGGGGCTGCTGTGGGGCCTGTTGAGCCTGGCCGTTCGGGTTGAAGGGCTTCGGATGCATCGATGTGATTGGAGTGGACGGCGTCGGCGTGGGAGCTTCTTCGCCTGTAGAGGCTGCCGGGGTTGTACCTGCATTTGGCCCTTTCTTTGGTGCGGGCTTCTGAGATCAATATCAATGTTGCTCAAGTGTAAGGGAGCGCACAACTTTACCTTATTATCTTTAGTCCCCTTCTTTTTAGGAGCTGGCTTGTTCGCCTGGTTTGGTGTCGGCGGAGCCTGGTTCGACATTGCTGGAGACGCCTCTGGCCTTTGCTCGTTTGCAGGCGCGGGAGGAGGTGGCATTTGACCCCGCTGCTGGGGACCGCCTGCTATGGGACCTCCCATCATCTGCGGTTGTGGAGGCATGCCGGGTTGTTGTTGTGGTCCGCCACGCCATTGGCCATTCATTTGGCCGTTGCGCATGGCTTCCATCTGCTGCTGTGACATCGGTTGGCCGCTAAAATTTGCGCCAGGATGCGAGCTCGGCGGTCGCATCATTGGGTTATTTGGCATCTGCGGGTAGAATTGTGGTGGCATGCCCGGAGGAGCCAAGGTGGGGTCCGGGAAGTTCATGTTGGAGGCGGGTGAACCACGCTGCTGTTGCATGACGCTTTCAGGCATAGGCGAACCAGGCAAGCCCTGTTGACCCAGCTTCGGCGTTCGACCTTTCATATCTGCTGGATTCGGCGATGGGCCAGCTCGGCTTCCCGAAGGCGACATGGCTGGTGGGAACTGACCTCCTACTGCTCCCTGTTGGTGGGGACCAGACATATTGTCCTGCTCTTGCCGTGCCATGAGTAACCGCTTCTTATTTTGTTGCTCTAACAACATGAGCTGCATCTGATAGTCTTGCAGAGCGTGGCTTCCTTGCTGAGGCTGGCCGGGTTGTTGTGGCATGCCGGGTCGAGGCGGGTTGCCAGCAAACATAATTTCCTGGCCGTCCAAGCCTGGGTTCATGGGAGAGCCCTGGGTCATAGCCTGGGGGGAGGCAGTGTTATTCAGTGCTACTCTGTGTTGTTGGGCCATGCTTTGGGCGTATACCTCGATGTTCTTCTGCTGTGCATTGTTGGTTTGCTGCCCAAACTCATTGAACTGAGCATTGGGCATATTGTTCATGGAGCCTGTATTGCACGCAGGTTAGCGAGGGCGATCTATCTTGGCCAAAACTGCAAGACTTACCCTCGACACGCGGTCGCTTGTTTGGAGACGGTGCGTTCTCATTGGAGTTGGGCGACGGAGCACGCTGGCCGTTCATGTCCATCTGCGAGCCGTCTCGCTGCATTTGCGTTGCAATCATGTTAGGCTTGTTCATCTGACCCATGTTGGCCATAGGATTACCGTTACTGCTGCGCGTTAGCATGATACCCTGTGGAGCACGGCATACTATGGCAGGCATACGGGCGATTGTTCTGGAGAGCGGTGCGCTTAAGGTCATTCTGGGCGATACCGTTGGGCATGTTCCCGCGCATCATATTGCCTGGATTCTGGTACTGGGCATTCATGGGGTTGTTCATCATCATACGCTGATTACGCTGCTCATTCTGCATCTGGGTGAGAGCCTACAGCATTATTAGCATGCTGCCATATGGGACGACAATATGATAATCTTACCCGCGTATGTGTAATGTACTGTGCGCCCTTGGACGGCATACCGCTGCGTTCCTTGGTGGCTTTGTAAATGTCCCAGAACTGGACCCACCAGTCCAGTAGGAACGAATTGTCAGCCATCTGGTTCTTCGGCAAACACGGTTTTGGCAAGCCACTGTTTGAGTCGTCATCCATGGCGTCAATGCCATTAGCTTTGTTGCCGGGACTGGGCTTCTGTAATGGCAAGGTAGACATCTTCATGTCGCCGCAGTCGACCATAGCCCGCGCCACGCTGTTGTGATTGTTCCGCAAGAAATAGTCGTAGATGTATGTGTTGAGCTGTTCACGCGGGTCCATGGCCTGCCATTGCTGAGGAGGGCCGGGCATGTTCATGTTGGCCATGACGGGTGTACCGTTCATAGGACCGCCATTCGCGTTCATAGCCATCTGCATCTGTTGATTCTGCATCGCGACGCGGGTAGGAGAGAGTCGGCTGCGTCAAGCGCAGTCGACGAAAAGACACGGAGCAGACGATATGCGCGCTGAAGGTGGTAGTAGCAATAGACGCGGCCGTGTCGTGTCGTAGATCCCCCGGTGCTGCAAGTGGGTGTGAAGCTACGAGCGCATTAAGTGGCACTCCGAGTAATCGCTGAATGCGGGGGTGCGGGCGCCAGGTGCTGGTCAGCAGGCACCGTGTAGATGTTGCGCAATCGACAAGAGGATCCGTGGACTGTTAGCGGTCAGTGTCGAGGATGCGCTGGGATGGGCGGCGGGCGGAGGTCGTGCGGTATCGAGTTGGGGCTGGCAGGGTTTAGCGTAGGAGGAGAAGGGCTGCGACGAGATGCGAGCGATCTGGTCGGAGGCCGGCGACACAAGTTTACAGCCACAAATGTGATATTGTAAACTGCGTGGTAGATCACGTTAGGATGAGTGGGCTGAAAACGTCCACGGTTCACAAATGAAAATACCTGTTGCCGCCGTAAGGAGTGTTCACTCATTTCATCGCCAAGCCATCACGTGACTTCGACTCCTTATTATAGATTTTCCCAACCACTTGAAATTGAAACCACGCCACGAATAGTCGCGTTTACAGCTTCATGTACGTGGAACGTAAGATAATTTGCACCTTTAATGCCAACTCCACCAGCCCTAAGTATACTCGGGAGGCTTCAAGTATCGGTCACGAAATAGCGTTGAATGACTATGGTGGGGTTGCGTCACCGTCGGAGCTCTCAAGGCTTGGGCGGAGCCGGCCATGTTGAACCGTCGTCCCTAGTGGGTATAGACAGAATCCAAGAATACTGAAGGAATCTTAAAGCTGTCGCGAAAGAGTGTGCATCTAGATGATATTGATACCAGCGTATAGCTAGTAAAGCAGTCTAGATGTGTGCATGAGTTGTATGGCTATCCCAATGAAATTGAATTGCTGCCAGTAGCACCAACTGTTATTGGAACTAAAGATGCTGCAAGAATAGTCGCAGTCTACAATGCAGACTGATAGCGGTCCTGCAGTGTGCACTGTATCTCTCAGGCTCTAAGGGCCATTTCTTTTACTATAGGCTTTCTTATGAGGTCGAGACCAGAGATGAAAGCTGGAAGCCTCCATCAGCCATCCCGCTATTCCAATATCACCTTAAGTTCAGATGCTGCTGCTTATTTTTGGCCAAGCTCCACATAAACGATCTTTGCCAACAAGATCGATTGAGTTGAACCAAGCGGTTGACTAAGGTACCATGACAGGCTGTCACTGAAGCGCTGGTTTCCTGTTCTTCCACTGTAACCTGCACTCTTCTATGCGTTTGATCGTTTGCATACGTCATCCACACAACATGGATAGCCGTGTGTCTAGACGGGCATATCGTCTCTTTGAATAGGCCCTGGGCTTACTCATCATCCGGGGGCATTTCATCGTCGATATAGCGGACCAAAGATACTCGCATCTCGGTGGTGTCGTTTCCTCGGAGAACATCACTAACGAAATGTACCTCAACCTGCATATGTACCTGTACTTATGTTAGCACATACCTACCGGTTGTCTAAATTGTGAGTACGTACCATCTCCAACGCACCACGCAACACGCCAACCAGTATGTTTGAGAACCATAACTCGTCTTGTGCGCGGCCGTCATCCGGTAGCTCGACAAAATCGGCAAGAGGGTTCTCATCGAATATCAGAGAAAACTGCTTGTTGTCGCTGGACCAACTCGTGATAGTAGGCGTGATATTCAGAAAGATCTTGAAGCCGACCTGCGCTTGCATGAGTTGCTAACATCCTTTGGGTCTGTTGGATAGGCTACCTTTGAGATCATCTCGGCAACTTCGCGGAAGTTGGTACAGATCGGTGCGCTCGTTTTGGCCAGAAAATCCTCAATCAACCGTATGCCAATGTTATAGCCCATCTTCTCAAGCTGTTTATTGACCTCGGGGTAATTGAATTCGTAATCTTTGCATAGCTGTGCAACGATCGTGCCGTATGTGAGAGTGACAAGCTCGGCGCTGACCTTGTCTACTCGGGTCCTGTACCTGTCAGGACTTCTGAAAGGTGTAGGAACCGCATGAGACTTACTTCCAGACTCTGGTAGGTATTAGCACGTGTCACAAGCCATTGCTGGACGTTTGCAGCTCACTCCTCGCCCAAACGGGCTGCCTTTGTCGAAGACGCCATTCTTTTCGGTGTTTGTAGAGTGCGTGTATCTCTTATCTCTATATCACAAGCTTGAAGGAGTGGCGAGTGTGGGGTAAACTTAGTTCTACACGCGACAAGGTGGTGGGCTGGTGGAGGGCTACCCTACCGCCGTGAGCTAAGTCCGCACATGTCGATCCTTGGCGCGAACTTCAGGAAAGTTTGGAGAAGAGCTACCTAGACATCGAGGTCATATCACAACCCTCTCTACAAACTCAAATCACTCCCACGTGAGTGTATACCACACGAGATGTCACAATCTAAACGACCTGCGAACGACGCGTTCGGCTCAAACCAGCTGGTTAAGCGCGCAAAGCCAGACGCGAATCTTGATAGCACCGCGGTCGCGATATCAAGTGGAACAGGGCAGAATGGTGCACTCATACAAGCGGTATGTAAAATTCAAGTCACGAAGAAGTTGTGCACTAGCTGAACGTAGGCTTGGGCTGACAGGAGCTATAGGGACCGCATGGCGGTGCTCTTCAGTCGCCAGTGATGGAATTGACTGGTCATTCTGGGGAAGTGTTTGCTGCACGATTTGATCCAACTGGCCGTTACATTGCTTCGGGGTCAATGGACCGTTCAATCTGTTAGTATGGCCCCGAAGAGAACGAAAGGGTTCTGCTAATACCACATAGTGCTCTGGCGAAGTTCTGGCGCATGCGAAAACTACGGTATTCTGACTGGGCACAAGCAGGCGGTGTTGGATCTACACTGGTCGCGCGACTCGAAAGTGCTGTTCTCTGCATCGGCAGACATGCACCTTGCAAGTTGGGACGTAGAGACTGGCGAGAGGATACGAAGACACCCTGGACATGAAGAGATAATAAACTGTATGGATGTGAGCAAGCGAGGTGAGGAGATGCTTGTCAGTGGTTCAGACGATGGTTATATTGGCGTGAGTATGTCAATTCACATCACCAAGGACACTGCTCACACAAAGCATAGATCTGGGACACAAGAACCAAAGACGCTGTGGCTTTTATCCCTACAGACTTTCCGATCACGGCAATATGCTTAGCAGAAGCCGGAAACGAGCTGTTTACAGGAGGAATCGATAACGACATTAAGGTTTGGGATCTACGAAAGCAGGCCGTCACATATACACTCATTGGTCATGCTGACACAGTGACATCGCTTCAACTGTCACCCGATAACCAGACACTCTTGTCAAACGCACACGACTCAACAGTGAGAACATGGGACGTCAGGCCATTCGCTCCTGCGGACCGCCGCATCATGACCTTTGACGGAGCACCTACCGGACAAGAGCGCAATCTCCTTAAAGCAAGCTGGGATTCAAATGGCGAGAAGATTGCAGCTGGAAGCGGAGACCAGAGCGTAGCTATCTGGGAAGCGCGGACTGGCAAGCTTCTCAATAAGCTTCCTGGTCATCGAGGTGCTGTAAACGACGTGCGATTTCATCCGCTCGGTGAACCATTACGTGAGTCTCAGACATCTTCTCCTTGCCACATGTTCTATATCTTTCTGCACATATTACTTGCTATTTCTTGCGACGCAATTGACAAGGCTTGGCGTATTGAGTCGGGTCTGGTTCTGAGCTAGCAACCACTCTAAGCTCTCACGGTCATTCAGGATTTGCGGTTGCAGCCCGTGTATTTTGTTAAAGGCGATCCGCTGGGCAGGATTTTCACATGCATCTATGTTTCAGCGTTCTTGACCGCTACGATACGAAGTATGAGGCTGACTTGGCAACTATAGTGGTCTCCGCATCGTCAGACCGCACCCTTATGGTCGGTGAACTAGGAAGATGAGAAAAGTGGAGTTGGAGTCACTTGGCTTCCAACTCTGGATTCAGAAACGTCGCTTGACGCGTGGGGAAAAGACCGAGATGGTCGAGTGGAGGATCAACTGCCCCAAGTGCACGTCACAAAGGCGTTATTTACGTTGATATTGGACACGCCAGTGCGACGCTGGGCGGACGGAGTCGATGACAGTCTCGGTCTCATCGAGGCTAAAAGGAGAGCGAGAGCGATGAAGACGTGCGTTGAGAGTGATGAAATATAACTGCTGCACAACGATCACAATGCAGTCATGCAAATAATCAACACGAAGACAACTCGATTGAAGGGATTGTTTATATATCCCCTATGGTTCGTTGCACGGCTACCTTAGTAACTAACAGTAAGAAGTTTGTCAGGGGCTACAAAATGATTGGCTGTGGTGTACCAAGACAAGATGTTGTTTTGTACAACCCTAGCCAACCACTTCATGCCGCCCCTCTTAATGACTGGAATTAGTGACTTCTTGTCCATCTACTGGCTAAAACAAAGCCAAAAATTGCTATCCTAATGCAGCGGTGTGCGCTGACTGGTTTGTGACATGGCAGATCTGCTGTCGTGGGCGTTTGACAAGAGTGTCTGGTTATCGGGTGACAGTTGAAGCGATGTCACTGTGTCAGCATGACCAATGAGTGTATATGTGACGGCCTGCTTTCGTA
>Ga0115848_101028_pt1 | contig 11638 bp, 9 predicted proteins | sample InSIn3gowninarea_FD_83862 | JGI IMG/M metagenome (GOLD analysis project Ga0115848, IMG submission 83862) | reverse complement strand
TCCAAAGGACCCTCCTTACTAGAGAAGCCTGTATATGATTGTAGGGGGGCTGTTTCATTATTATTTACGGCCGGAATTACCCGTATATTCTCGAAGGGGGTTGAGGGGCGAAAGAGCACTCACACCCTAACGGGTTGAGGGGCGCTTTTGCCCGTATATCACAACGAGGGGTTTAAGCTCAACTTTATGAAAGCCGCCCTACTATCATGAATTCCAGCCCGTATATTAGGAATTCCCCGTATATTATGAACGGGCAATTCCCCCGGCCCTACTATTAGGAAAGGGGGGCTCCCTCCCTATTCCGAGAGATCGGCCCCTAATCCATTTCTGAATTTCTCATAATAGGCCCAAACAATCAATGATATACGGGCGATTATTTCATTATTTAAGCTCGACCCGGCTTTCTTAGGTTGTCGAGGGAGATGGAGAGGGCTCGACCTTTGATCGGGAGAGGGGATTGCTCCCACACCTGTAGCGTTCGTGATCCCCTCAGCTGTGTATCGAAAGGAGCAAGAAACAGAGGGGTTGTCCAGTATGTTCCCCCCTTCTCCCAGACATGCTATGGTGCCCCAATTCCATAGAGCGAGTCAGGTTTACGTAAGAATCTCTAGCGGAGCAACTGCAGCGGTGCACATCCATCTACTCGTTCCGGTGACTCCACGGTCGCCAAAGAAGCCCCGAGAAGCATCAAACATTTCGGAGGGGATCCATGGAGCAATTTTGAGATAGCAAGCACTAGCTCCCAGTGCGACTTCATGAAAAGCGGTCAAGGATAAGATGGGGGATAATGAAACGCACGTGGTGGTCACTATGGCGGTTCCTTCTGAACCTAGGAAACGTCCGGAAGCACCTGCTACGGGACTACCGAGCAGGGGCAACAATACTATGAGTAAATACATGAGTGGAATCGGATCTGGGGACAACCAAGAATCAGGGGCTACATTTACGGGGGAGTGATTAAGTTGGACGAAGAATGGAATGGGAGAACAAGAGGGAGGCCGGAGGAGGGGCGAAGCGCGGCCAACCGCATACCCTATTTATCAGTGGGTTGCGGAGGAGGGAGAACAACCTTTCTTTTTACTATGTAAAATCCGGTTGATCCATTCCATTGGGGGACGAAAGGAATCACATCACAACAACAGATGTGTTTTTAAGAGAATGAATGGTGTTCCTCTCTCCACCAAACCAACGAGAAAGCTTGTTATATAGAGAGGGGCGAGCCCCCCTTATTGAATAATAGAAAAGCGGCTTTGAAGGTTGAGCTTGAATCCCTCCAAGTGATACACGGGCCGTTTTTAGTAGTAGGGGAATTAAGAATAGTAGGGCACCCCCAAGAATAGGAAAGGCTTTCATAAAGTTGAGCCCATGAAAATGGAAGAAGAGCCCCGCCCGTTCATAATATACGGGGCCCCTCCCTATCCCGAAATGAATCAAACGGACCACCCTCACCCCACTTTCGAGCAAGCAAGCAAAGCAAGCCAACAAGAATCGCCCGTATATTAGGGATTGGCTTCTCATAATAGGGTTATAGGTCTCTGTATAAAAGGGGGCCCCCTCCTCTTAGAGGTGGTTGCCAGGCTTACTACTATATCTATATATACAGACATACGGATAGATATAATACTGGTCATCTGCACCTCGCTACCACCTATAATGGAGAAAGGTCGAGGCCCTTGTTTATGATTGAGAAACTTCAAGCTGTACCCGACTTATTGATTGATAGGGTGGGCTTTACTTGAAAGGTCCTTTGGAGATTGACCTGGAAATATACGGGCAATTAATGATATACGGGCCTGGCACTAGAATGAATTGGCCCTTTTTCATACAATAACGGCATCGATCGCACTCGACAACCTAATGAGAAGAGCCGGGAAATACCCTTTCTCTTTTCATAATATGGAAGGAATCGGAAGAGTGCATAGATGCGACCTGATTGATACGAGTACCTTACCTCCCCCGTATATTATTGATTCGGGCCATAGATAGATAGATGGATGGATAGTAGGCATTTCAAAAACGGGGAAGAAGAGGTTTACTCATTCATTACTCCAATCTATCTTTCCATGGCAGTTGTTTAAGAAAAGCATATCATTGTTTCGTTGTTAACAACCCCATCATTTCACAGTAACTGCGGGAAGGGAACCGATTAAGCGATTGGAAACAAATAGAGCTTCTGTTCCTCAGGGGCGGCGATCCATATCCCCGGTCCTCCGATCCCTCCCTCGGATTCTTTCATAAGACCCACCTATTGAATGCAAGGGTTGCTCTGCGGGGGACTTTGCGATTCCGAAACCGATAGGTTGGAATTGCCTACTATCATTCATTCGGGTCATAATTCTTGTATAGGAGAGGCAGGTGTGCAACGTCCATCATGGTTCACCAATGTTGATTTAGACCCCTTCTCCGTTACCACTAATGGGATTGATGGGGCCTCTATGCACCCGACCCGGCGCATGAATAGGGAGAGCCCCAAATAGTAATAATAGGAACTGGCGCTCAACCTTTGAAACGGGAGAGGAAGAGGGGGGGAGGACTCGCCCTTCATAATAGTAGGGGGAGGGCTCAACCTTCGAATTACACTTAAGAGTGAGTGCCCTTTCTTTTAATAAGAATTCCCGTATATTAGGAATTCCAGGGTTATTTGGAAAAGGGGCGATCCCTCCTATAAACAAATAATAATACGGCCGGCCCCCATTAATGAGAAACCTGGCTCACCCAGCAACCCAGTTCCAAGGGGTTTCGAGTATATAGATGCTATCTCCCCACTCCCAGCTCACTAATATATAACTGGGTCGATTCCCCTGAAATAAGAATCGAATAGGGATGTGAGGCCCTCTCTTTTCTTTAGCCCCCGCCAGATCTAGATACTACGAGTCCTCCGCCCCAGATTGATTCCCTCGCCCACCTCACCCGGTTCACCGGTACTACCAAAGACTCTCATCTTGCGGTTCATTTCGGACCAGTAGAGTAGTGTCCGCGCGAAGACCCCAGTCGTGCTTCCTCCCGGCATCTATTTTCATCTATCGAAGAACCCCTTCTTATCGGTTGAGTCAAGGTCCCCGTGCTCCGCCACAGAAACTTGGAGTCTATATCATGGTGGGGAGGATTTCGAAAAAGCTATTGATTGCTCGAAAAACTGACCGCGCCAGGGAGACAAGAAATCCCGGCAGCATTCACGAGTTACTCGTTCAACTGTCTTTCGGAGACCCCAGCGATAATAATAAGCGTCCGTCCGAAAGGCTTATAACTAGCAATTCTGATCGGACTTACTTGAAGCTTGCAACGGGCTATGCTTCTTGTGCCCATTGTTCCTGAGGTAAGTGACACCCCTCTCCAAGAATCCCTTCTTTTAAGAATAAGCGACTTCAATCCCTCGACCAACAGGAGAGGGACTCAACGCCCGTATATTCTTAATTCGGGCCTTTAGGATTCCCCTCGACCAAAGATTTCTTATGGGTCGAGCGCTTTCCTCTACCACAAGCGCATCAATAGAGAGAGGAGGTCGACCTCTCCCTACCGGAGTTTCTAAAGGCTCTGCATTCGCGAGCACCTACAAACAATCAATGTCGTGATCACATTCATCAGACCATTGGTAGTTCGACGGTCGCCCCTCCAACGATGAGAGGTAGAGAGATCGGAACTTCTCTTCCATTTAGATCAGAGAATTTCAGGAGGAAATTGGGTTTGGCATTTCCAGGAACCGCACGATTATATAGCCAAAGGGAATACGCTGCGCCTAGAATCATCCCAAGCGCTGCTAATGCAGCTACTAAGCTATTGATTTGGAAAGCTCCTACTAAGATGGGAAATTCCCCTATAAAGCTGCTAGTACCAGGTGGACTCATATTGGCTAGAGTGGAAAAGAAAGAAATGGTAGAGGAATTCGGCATGGTGCTTACTGAACCTCCATAATATTTAGCAGGTCGAGTTTTATGCCGGTCGTATGGAACACCGACACATGGAAAAGGGGCTGGAGGAACCAGTCCATGGCTTAACATCGGTGGAATGCTACCTCCAATTCCCTGTATGTTCAATGGAGTGATCTATTTCCCACCGATCGGATCAGACCCCAAACCCTACTCCCCGAACCGTACGAGATAGTTACCACCTATCACACGGCTTTCTAGTTCTGTTATAGCTCCACCTTTTCATCGGTCGAGTTCCTCCCCGTATTGTGAACCCGCCACGCCTTCCCCGTATATTAGTAATTCGGGCCTTTTCTATATAATCGAGTCGCCCGTATAATGAATGGCGCTCGCTTAATCGGTTAAACGGGAGAGGGCATTGATCGCGCCCCTGCGAATCACAGTAGTAAGCTACATGTTCGCTCTTTAGTCGGAATCGGCAAAAAGCATGGGGTTATCCTCCGGAATAGTAATAGGGGGTGCCAGGTCGATCTCCTTCCCCCAAGGGAACAAATCGGGATAGATCAGGAAGTCGAGGTCACTCACAACCTCGCTCGACCTTTCAGTAAGTCGGGGAATAGATAAGACTATCTATGATCGAGTGCATTAATGCCCTCCCTTAAGATCCTGCTCCCTACCCATCCACCCAGATCCCCCCCTATTATTATTTAAGGCCCCCCCAACTCTCCTTCCCTTATCAGTGAACCGGAACTCTCCCATCAACGTAGGAACTTGTTTAACCAGCAACCCTATAGATAGTTGGAATCTCGTCGGGAAAATGAGTATTAACAACTGAATCATATAGAAAAAGGGGGAATTTCCCGTATATTAGGAATTCCCCGTATATTAGGAAAGTGGGGAAATAGTTGTGACTCTAGGATCTCCTTCCGGAATAGAGTCGAGTCTATTACGTATTAGCCCGCGATAAGAGGTAGAATCTGTGGCTCAGAACCGCCTTGCTTGAGTAATGGGGGCATGAGCAAGTTGAGTCTATTATATATGTTAGAACATGAATTTCCTATCATACAATTCGCTCATCGATGTGATTGGATGACTGGCTGCAGTAGAAGGGTCTTTACTTCATTCTGCCCCTTAAATAATGATATACGGGCTGCAACTTCTTCTGGACTCCTATATATATTTGTCCCAGTCTCCCTCAATTTATCCTGTAATGTGGCTATCTCAGCAGCATCCCTCTTAGGAAGCTCGGAATCATGACTGGATTGTTTCTTTCGCAACATTGAATGGGAAAGAGAATCCTCGGAATCATGACTGCTTTCAACTGGCTCGATTCTTTAGACATTTCTGAAATAATCGCCCCTCAACCCTTTATTTACTTCTTCTTATTACTAAAATAATATCGAAGTTGATAGGTTTCCCAATTGGATTGAATATCCTCCCCTCCCCTCCCTCATCTGGGCAAGGAATATTAGAACAACCTCTTCAATTAATAGCCCACACCTAACCCGGAAAATCTACTATCATTATTTGCCCACTAGAATCGGATTTCTGCCCGTAAAAGCGCGGTTGGCCGTCCCTCTATCAATAACCCCGAGGTGAGAATCTATTCAATGGCATTAATGGATATCGATGAATTCGACATCCATCCCAGGATCCCTCTTCCATTAATGGAATCTAGTCCTCGGGCTGGCCTTTACTATCCACTCGATTGCACTTATTCTGTCCTTCCCTCATAATACAAGATTGACTGCTCTAATAGTAGGCAGTCTAGGCTGCAACTTCTATTATCTACGTATTAACAACCTCATTAGCCGTGGATCACTTCTTTTACGGGAAGGCCAGGGGTTTATTATGAGTAGGGCGAGTAGGCACTTTATAAGATCCGATGATAGTAGGGCCAACCAACATCCGTTTCGAGTCTTCATAGAGTTGGGCCGGATTACCCTTCCATAGCTAGCCAAATGAACATCATTCTTTCACGGGAAGGCCAGAACTAGAATCCCTCTGGGACGAAGGCCCTAGGCATTGAAACTATTCAATCGATAGTAGGCCCGACCCATATCCAATAGATTGGCAAGCTGTATCAGCTATACAAATATCTCGCCCTCCTGCATCAATCTATTGATTCGGGAGCCGCTGTTGAGGGGAATAGAACCGAATCTACCGAACAGCAAATAGCTAGGGACTCCAAGTTGTTGATACGTATACAATGGCTACTATTATTATCAGACTCAATCGGATACTTGTTACCCCAAGCAATCTATAGATTGAAACTTCCTCGCGAGTGGGCAGTAGATAACATCTTTTACGGAGAGGGGATTTCCTGATTCAATGCTTCTATTCGATAGCGGGCGCTTGCAGTTGAGGGAGGGAGTAACATGCTTCCTTCACTAATATCTCATCCCTTTTAATAGTAGGGGTGGGCGCCTCTTTTGAAGTAGGAGTACGAGAATCTATCGTATGGAGCGGAGACCGGAATCAATGCAACTTCGTACTCAATAGCTTCTGTCCAGAAACCTTCTCCTTCTCCATGAAACTATCCAACTAATGATGATTCATTAAGGAATTGATGATCCGGGTTTGGGTTCGATGGTTCAGGGGCGGGGCTGGATAGAGGCACCATTACGTAATAATTGCGATTCGTTTTCCAACTTGTTCTGATCCCTACAATCTCCATTTCTTCATTTATTCATCCTACTAGTACGGATTCTCTAGCCCCACTATTATCAGCAGTAACTGATTCCATATCCTTTCTCCATCTATTTCTCTCTCGGGGAAAAGCGCTACTATCGATTAAAGGAGGTTGCCTTCTATTCTTAGTATCTCTCTATCGGGCAGGATATATTATTGAAGGGATCGGTGAGTTCTTTATTTCATTATTCCCCTATCGGGCTATCTTTATTGGGCAGGGGATAAGGGACATAAATAATCGGGGCAGGTGGTTAGTGGATAAGGGTCTATTATTCAAAGAATCGGTTGTTTGGGGGCTGGATCTATTGTATACGTCGCCACAACAACGGTTTCGTGATTAACGAGATCCCTTGATCATGAGGAACAACGAACGGGTTGAGAGAGAGCCTGTTGGGGGTAATGCTCGATCTATCATTAACACGTATAATGGGAGGGGTTCTAGACAGCCTACTAGTAATCGAGAAATACCCGCGGAAAATGAATAGATTGATTGACGATAGATCAACCATCGGAGCCACCACTGCAATGCAATGCTGCTCCTACCCCTGCTACGCCTAAACTCCCACGCCCGTATATTGCAATAAGGGGTTTCAATAAGAAGTTCCGGTAAGGCGAAGGTTACACCGCCCCATCTACTCGATAAAGGGAGGGATTCGGATTGGGGTTGGAAGGGGCATGGCTCGCTCAAACAATAATAAGGGCTGCCCTCGATGGGTGGACTAGTGGGACTATCCGAGAACGTTGCAATGGATGTGGATGCAATTACTATATCAATCCCGGGCTTACTAATATACAACTGGGGGTTGCCCGATTACCATCCAGAAAAGGCAGCATTCATGTCCCCTATTATTATCTAAATGCAGCTGTTCGGTCCCCATCATTCATTCATTCGTCCAGCAATAATCGGGAATGATATGAAACGAATAATAAGCCCTACTTAAATGATCCATGGTTGGTCGGGTTAGTCTCTTGATTAATAATAGTAGGGGGAAGATTCTGTAATAATAGTAGGCGACTTCCATTATTCCCATTAAAGCGGGCCCTACTATTATTATTCGCAGATGTCAATCCTCCGGTTAAGGGAGGCAGTTTACAGATAACTTCTTCTACCTGTTCCATAAAAGAGATGATCCTTTAGGAAGGAACGGGTGGGCGCATAGGAATGATAGGGGGGCGAAACGGATACGATTACCGATCAAGGGGGGCGAAACACTACCAATTATGACATACGTGGAAACATAGTCTGGTACCAGATACTCCTACTAGTTCGATAGTTAGATAGTTTCCTCTGTATCGAGTCAAGGCACAACTCCTCTAATAGAAGAGGAATCGCTCCTATTCCGATTCCTTTCATCCATCCATTCTTATTGAGGCGCTCCTCTCTCCCCAATCGAATAAATGGTAATAGTAGGGGACCCAGGAAATAATAATAGTGGGGCGATCGGACTATTTGTCGGAGATGGGATAGGATCAAACAATTGGAGACCTGATTAGAGGCCCCCAATTAGGGTTAGAGATATCTAATATGATGGATTGAGTATGATCCCTCGAGGCTCTTTATCGAGTCTAACACTAACTAATAGAGGGCACTAATTGTTCTTCTCCTTCCGCCCCCGGGCATATCCAAACCTAATGGAATGATGGTTGGCTCGACCCAAAACAACACTATCCCAAAATAGAACCAATAAAAGTAGTATGGAAGCCCTACTATCGTAACCCCTGCGCCTGCCTCTACTTAGGGCTTTCAGAGCCGCACTCGCTGTATAGGTGGGTTGTGAAATGGCTAGATGTTAGGTCTAGGGGTAGCCAGATCTTCTCTAGTGCCCCAGTAATAGAAAGACTCCCTTTCTATCATTTGAGGGGGCGCGCGTAAGGTAAGTCACTTTATTCCGAATCAGAGATAGGAGGTGGGGTTACTCGATGAGGTGGAGTAGGAGCCAGCCTTTCATGAACCATTCCGCTTCACTCACCCTTTCTAATAGAAGCGATTGAGTTGAATAAGGGGCTTGCTCTTTGTGAAGCACCCTTGTTCGATGACTTTAATGAGTCCCACACTATTATCGATCTTTGACCCAGCCCTATTTACTGAAACGGGAAAAAGTGATCGATCTCATTTTCTCACTTCCTACCTCTCTCTCGAAATGGATTTTATGCCACCTCAGCAAATGCATAGGTATAGTGAAGGGTCTCCACCCTTTCCCGGTGTATCACATGAACCCATTTCCGGTAATACCATGACTCACCCACTCCCGTCACTCCTCCCACCCGCATAAGCCACGGGTTGCATTAGAATTGTTCGTCGCCTCATCTCGCATTAACGGTATCGGTTCTACATCTCCCCGGGGCTCAAGCTCAATTCTTGTGATGTGACACTTCAATCATCATATGGATAAGCGCTTACGAAAGAATAGAGAGCTTAGATTGGTTGTTAGGAGGTGATCTGCCCCACTAAATTGATAAGGGCCTGAATAGGATAGACCCATTGAGTCGCTTCTCCATATATAGGGAACGGAAGAATGGGCTGTTGGATTTGATGCTTCAGAGCGAAAATAGGGTTAGTCGGTTTTGCAGCTATATGCAACAGAGAAATGGCGACTCTAATCTGGTGAAGAATTCGGGGTTGTTAATGCGTAGATGATAGACTCACCCAAATAGTAGGGCGAGAAATCCCTCTCTTACTGAAGTTGTTAATACGTATATAATAGACTCGATTTCCTAATTGTTTTGGGGTTTTCCTCACTCCGGGGCGATGATACACTGGTTCACTTCTTCAATGGGTAGGTGGGCTACTCAATAATAGAGACTCCCGGCCCTACCCCATATTAACCCCGCCCGGGAATATCTCATTGCGGGTCAATCCGAATTGGTTTTTGCAAGCGGTTCAGTTCCTCTAGTCAATAAAGAAAGTGCTACCCATAGCTAGTCACTACCTCTTACTTTGCTTCAATGTGATGGATGCATGATCTCCGGAACCATCAGTAACAAGATCGGGCCCCTGACACTGGAGAACTCAGAACCGTATCCATCTCGCCAGAAAGAGATGAGGGGATTGGTGATTTACCCAGGATTCATGTCTCGTTGTGGATCCGCAGCGTATCCACGCGGGATCGACAGGGATGAGTGGCGGGGACCAAAGACCTACCAAGAAATCCATCCATCTCCCAGATCTGTCTACATACGCCATTAGTCGGCTCATGGTTGTCATGTCATATACGCATTCCCCATACCCCAGTCGGGCATCGATTCCCCCACCGTAGCTCTAATTGATCCCATCGCCACCCCCTCACTATTGCCCTACTATTACGAAACCCCGGCGAGCGAGCAGTATCTGTTTCATTCCGCGGGAAATTGATTAACAACTGGTCCAACTACCCCACTCAAATGCCTGGCACATGCTCCGTTTCCTCCCCCATTCCCCAGCCAACGACCCCCACCTCCCAACTAGAAATTACTGAGAAATTCCTCAATTGATTATTTAGAAATTGTCAAGTTCAGTATCATTGGTGAGAGCAATAATCTTTGAATAAGTAGAGGGTGTGTTACTCTAGGCTATGTCCAGGGCCCCTAGGGTACCGGTGCGCATCATCATCCCATTGGTTAGGGAGAGCGGATCGCCTGGGATGCCTGTTTCGAACAACCTCTACTTATTCCAAATTAGGGAATAAGAAATAATGACAACCCCGCGGAATCTTGGAATCTTATCTACGTGAAAACGACTTACGAGATAGGGAGTCTATTATCTGCGTATTAACAACCCAGACAGGAGAATAGGGGAAGGAATCGAGGGGGAGGGCGATCTTCTTTGATGAAGAATATTTACCCAGGCAGGCTATAGGTGTTTAGCAACTGCCAGGGGTGGGTGGTGGAGTCTATTATCTACGTATTAACAACTTGCCCCGGCACTCCCTCAAAATAATGACCCGGAAGAGGGCAAAAGAATAACCCTGAATTTGGTTTGCTTTCCATTCCACCGGGGTTCGATAGCTGACCAAGCCCGACGTCACAGCACTCAAATACTCTCTCCCGCCTCAATCACAGTGATGGAGTAAGAAGCGGAACTGAAACCGCATTGGTGTTTCTACTGCTTGAGCCAACAACGATTATGGGATGCCTGCCCCAGTATTCTAATGAGGGGACCTAGTGAAACGGAGAGAGCAATCCGATTGAATCGAATTACAGAGCACTAGCTTTGTCGGAGCCATAGCATAGTTGAGGGTGTTTCGAGCTACCTGTTGCTTAACCCCCAGCTTACCTTCGACCGGTTCTTGTCCTGAATCCAATTTCGGGTGTATAGCTAACATCCATTCGCTCGCAACCATATCCAGGTTACCTAGTTGAAGCGCCAGTAGCTAAGGCATATGAAGTTGATCTTGATTCCGTTGTTTCGCAATTAATTAATAGTAGGGGGGAGAGGAGGGAAAGGCTATAATCAACACTATAATGCAGATGGGATGAAGTTACGAGAAGGTTATTACCGCTTTCTATTCGGCGGTTATTTCAATTATCCTTTCTCTCGGGAGGGGCTTGATTGAGGGATCTAATTCTTCTATCATTCCCTATTCTGAAAAGGGAATTTCTTTATTCCATTTGCGCCCACTAAAAGGGAATATGTGTTTATGATTGCCCCTACTAAAAGGAAACAGTATTTAGTAAAAGGCCACCACCCGGAATTGTCCACCCCAGAAATAGGCGTTAGGCTCCGCTCATTCGTTTACTTATTAATGCTTCTAGAATAACAGAGTAAGTTATTAGTGCCCAATTCATCATAGTAGGGCCCCACCCACCGCCCTGGGGGATGATTGATTGGAATAGGCAATCACGGATCCCAACCTGGAGTAAAGGGATGGGGGAGTAAAGTCTTATTAGCCTACACTATCGATAGAGAGTCTCTCCGGCTATCTGATGAATGAGTGAATTCATTCACTAATAGCGAGGGGTGGGAAAGCAGGTTAGCCCGGGCGGGGATTAGTCATCTATATCGGGAGTGGGGGTCGTTGGCTGGGGAATGGGGGAGGAAACGGAGCATGTGCCAGGCATTTGAGTGGGGTAGTTGGACCAGTTGTTAATCAATTTCCCGCGGA
>Ga0115848_101025_pt1 | contig 11647 bp, 6 predicted proteins | sample InSIn3gowninarea_FD_83862 | JGI IMG/M metagenome (GOLD analysis project Ga0115848, IMG submission 83862) | reverse complement strand
ATCATTATGCATAGTTTGTTAGAAATTAAATAACAGAGGAATGGAACATGTAAAATATTGTGGAAACGCAAACACAACAAAGAATAAAACAAGAGAGACATAAATATACGTGGTTCACCCAGTATAAGATACATCCATGAAGAAAAAACCAGTCCATCCTTTTATATTATTCAACAAATTGAAGGATATAACCACCAACACATCTACTGTAACTTCCTCTTTTTTCTCACATATTCTCCTCTATTTTTCTCTCACAAAATAATACAAAGTCACAATATAATTCCCTTGTGGGTGAAAATATGAAGTTGGGTTACACTTTTGTGAGAAGTGCTCGCGAAAAATTCATAATTGTACCCTTTTTTTTAAATAAACAATTTTTCGGCCGAACTATTTAATATTTTTTGGCTGAACTTGTCTTTTTTCATCCGAACAACTAAATTTAACTTTCAACTGAAAAATTGGTTGTTTAAACTATTGATACCCATGCAATGCATTTTTGGCCAATGGGGGGAAATATGACAACTAGATTTTTCGGCCAAATTCTTTTTCGTTCAAAAAAAATTTTGGTTGAAATTATATATATATGTCGAACGTGAGTCCTATATGGACTTTTCGATAATTTTTTAGCAATTTGTTTGCAGTTGTTTTGGAATTGTTTGACAATTCATTCGCAATTGCTTTGGCAGTTGTTGTGCTCAAGGAATTTTTGAAGGTATAACACTAGTCATAATCTTGTTCTTTTGTTTTCTGTTGATTTTTTGTGTTGATTTTTTAGTTGATTTTTGTTTGTTTTTGTAGGACTATTGACTGTTAGAGGAGGTCATGTGACTAGTTAGTGCTGGATGAACTTTGTGTGTCTATCGTTTGATCACACAAGAACAAAAAACCAGGTTAGTATGAATTGTTTCTCCCAGTGTTGAAGCTATTTCAATAGTTATATGAAAAAAAATGAAGCTATAGTGCCCTTCTATAATAAATCATGTCGTGTACTATTTTGAAAATGTTTGACCTCTTTATGAAGCCCAATCGTGAAGATGAAGCACGTTCTTTTCACTTCCCCATAATTCACCTTCCCTTTTATAACTTAAACGCTCCATAAGTTATACCCTTCATTTGGATAAATATTTTACAAATAAAATATAATTGAAACTCCATCTTCATTCTAAAGTTTGAGATCATTTGAAAATAAATAGTTTCCTCACTATAGTATGGGGTAAGAACAATGAAGGAAAACATTTTTAGCATCGTAGGCACGCATGGCATATCGATAAAAAATGAGTTTGTGAAAAATGATATTCATCTTTCTTCCTTCTAGATTCATAGGTACATCCATGGAAGATTCCATCATTGTCAAAAGAAAGTGAAGAATTTTTATGAGCTCAACCCATGGGGTTGTTTCTTGTGGTGGAAAGACAAAAATAGGTTTAGATTTTTTATCAGTGAAAAACTATCTATTTATCTGGGGTAAATGAATGAAGTTTTCACTTCCATTCTAGCCAGACCCTAGAAGTTCTCTATTAGCATTAACCAGAATATCAGATATCACCACTTCTGGAAAATTTTGAGGTAGAAATACCACATTATCACACATTGATGCTTCACTTGTTTTCAATATTTATACAAGTTCCACAAATTTCCTATAGATTATGGGAAAAGCACTCATTCTAAAATCAGATAAAAGTGCGATCTTTGATATATTGGGCTAAACCTCCTTTATTATTTTTTCTATATTCCTCTTCTCATTTACACCAAAAATTAACATTAAAAACATGCACATACCATGCACTCATCAATACATATCTGTTTCCATAAATCTGCATCTTTATCTTTTAAATTGTGTTGCCGTATCCAATGCTAGTTTTTTGTTGACAAGTAAAAATGGTGGCCATTTTATTAGCTTCAGGCTTGGATCTGATGAATATGGAATAAATAAAAGATTCATTTCTCTTTTTCTTATGAGTTCTTCCTTACACAAACTAAAATTAACTTCATTCCATAGTTATTCAAACTAGGCAGCTTCTATCCTCCTACTTTGAGAAACCTCTTCCAAACGCTGGATAAGAAAAAATCCTTTCCGAAGTGGCCTTTTAGTTAGCACTAAATTAGCATTGAAAGCACTGAACTATGTCAGGAAAAATACTAAGAAGGGGTGGGGTGGTGGGGCGGGTTTGTGGGGGGTGAATCGATATTTTAGAATTTACTTCAACTTTACTTTTCCTATTCCGATTTCTATACATGATTTTTATTTAGTGAAACTGTGTACATACATGACTGTGATGAAAACAAATTGCGTATATCCAGTCAACTAGATTTACATATAATTTATAATTTGTTAATATTTAACCAATGCATTATTACTTCATTAAAACATGTATTAAGCAGAAACTATGATGAGTAGAGAGAAGATAGATCATCATTACATAAGAAACACATCAACACACATGAGCACAAATATTTTTAGATGGAAACCCAATGTAGGAGAAAACAACCACTACTATCATCTCTGTCTTCTTTCAAAAAATAAAATAATCTTCTTAAAATCATGTACTAGTGTAGACTTTAAATAGTATGCAGGCTCCTACTTGTAGAAAGATATAACCTTCTCTCATTTTCTAACTCCTACTGGAAGGGAGCTACAACCCCCTTTATGAAGACTGTTATCACCAACTCCTTATGGATCACTTTTCAAAATGTCTCAAACTGGATCCACTTTCAGCTATTCTGAAATCAATTACTCAAATACTGAACAAACTGAATCATCAAATCAACCAATGCAACTAGATCAAACTAGATCAAAGTAAATTATGCGAATGCATAGCCACTCACCAATATACCAAGCCAGACATTGTTACCCATCACATATACCAACTGTTGCCACTACAAACCTTGATCAAGCATACATTAGATTGTATTCTCTATTGTTCTTAATCATATCTGCATATGTATGCAATTGTCCTAAAGCATACTCGCATATAGATCTAAAAAATACTAATACCTCAATCTGAATCACTGTCACATTGAAAAAATCATGACATCACATACTAAACCCATCACATATCACATAAACAATTACATATCATTATACAACATATCATCACTTAGTTACCATTTTATTCCACAATCGGTTATATCTATTCCACATAGATCATTATGAGAGAGAAATCATTGAAAAACAACAACAAACATATCTGAACTCATCATCCATCATTAATAGTTAAAACCCCTAGAAATTGTACACGACTTTTATAAAGAACACCTACATATGTACGTTATTTTAATATTTCACCACATAGATCATTATGAGAGAGACATCATTGACAAACAACAACAAACATATCTAAACTCATCATCCATCAGTAATAGTTCATGCTTCAAACCCATAGCAATTGTACATGACTTTTATAAAGAACACCTGCATATGTACGTTATTTTAATATTTCACACTTGTGTACAGATTCTGAAATTTCACAGAATAAATATGTGACCCCCCTGAAGTAGATCTGTTTATGTATGTGACCTTTCTAAAGAAAACCTGTGTACAAATTTGCAATTACTGAATCATTCCTTCACTGCAACCACAAAACATATTTCACAACCCCTAAAATCACATGTTCATATCATTACCACCACATATTTATCATTATTAGTCATAATCATAAAGGATCAAACAAACATGTTTATTAGTCACTACAATTATTTTAGATCTATCAAATCTAAACCTACTTCATGCTTCTTGGTGCACACCCATTTCAGATCAAACCATCCCTTTATAACCCATAAATTTCACACCTATCACTTTGATCTCCATCTCATTATATAGCTTAGGCCTTAGCCAATACCTTAGGCTAATTTTGTAGTTATGTCGATGGTATTCTTTGACAGGATAAAATATTTGTTGTTGCACTCATTAATATAGGACAATACCATGTTAAGGACCCTTGTTATTGAGAATACTATGGTGCAGAAAATGTACGCGACTTTGCTTCAGCATACCCGCATATGTATGCAGTATTTGTTCACAAGATCTGCATATCTTTTCCTACAGTTTAGCTTTATCATTCCTCTGTCTTTGAACTGATACTCCTTTGTCAAATCTCTTTGTCACATCTATACTAGCTTGTATACTCATCCTACTACTATCATGTTGACATTTTTATCAAGTAGGTTTCCATCAAGAACAATACATTAGTCATAATGCCAGCAATCTCCCTCTTTGGACTTGATGGAAATCACTTTGGTATTTGGTTACCACCTGTTATAAATACCTACAAGCACATTTGTAAACATGCCAAGATTCTCTCTCATGTTACCAATCATTATCCAAACACCAAGATTTTCTCCACATTTGACATCAAGGGAATAGGGTTAACCAATGCTTAATGAAGACTTCGTTCTCCTTTTGGAGGGAGGAGCACTATAGATCTGATGTTTCTGAATATGGGCGATGACCATGCTCCCCCTGAGCATATTATGAATTTTTTACAAAATATACAATGAAATACATGATGCTATGACTCAGCCAAATATGGCTTTTCATATTGTCAAGGACTCATGCTGACATCAATCACCCAACATAGTGGGGTTACATATTTGACTCAATATTACACCAATTTCCCAAACCAAAGGGATTACATACATAATTGAATTGACTGAATATTAAAATTTTACGTCATGGTTCTTTATATGACCTTTACATCAAGAGACAAATATGACATTTAAAACCAAAACCAAGACCTCAATAGAGAGGTAGCAAGACCATGATAGTCATAAGAAACCATCATTCACCATATACGAATATGTACTATGATCATATGATAGCAACAATATGATCATCATTATGAAATAAAGAATGCTCAAGAAGTCATGATGCCAACAATGCACTATTAGAAATATAGAAAATTCTCCCCCTGAACCTGTACCATCTATTCAAGGTCAAGACTAATCATATTTACAGTAAAGTCATCAAAGCAACTTCATCAATCAATAAGACCATCGGAGAAACAATGTCATATAGCAAACATCATAAGCCAATATTACTTCTAAGTTTATTTTAAGAAAGAAAAAATTGTAACTAATCAACATTAGAAGCATAGGGCCACAAAACCACTGAATGAAATATAACAGAAACTCTCCTTGAGTCTATCCCATAGTTTCTTCTTCATATAGAAACATACTCTACTGTGTAGAACCAAAATCATGTATATATGCGACTATCCTTCATGTGATTTGCATATAGAAAGTAAACCGTAGTAATTTTAGTCTCAGCTCCCTCTGAACATGAAAGATCTGTCAGAAAAATTAACAAAGTGATGTGGGAGAGACCACTCCTAGTTTATTTTGAAGATATTCAAAGGAATCATGTGGAAGTGGCTTTGTAAATATATCTGCAACTTGCTCGTTCGAGGGAACAAATTCCAGTTTGACCTTTTGTTCAAACACTTGTTCTCTCAGAAAGTGATATTTCATTGGAATATGCTTGTTTTTTGAGTGCATGCCATGATTTTTAGAAATACTTATGGCACTAGTGTTATCACACAGAATATAGGTTTAGGACAAATGATTTGAATGCCTTGCAATGTTTGCATCATCCATATAAGTTGAGTGCAACAAGATGCAACAACAACATATTCTACCTCAGTTGTAGATAAAGAAATGGAGCTTTGTTTTTTTTTAACCAAGAGACCAAGCGAGGTCCCAAATAAAATGCTCCTCCACTAGTACTCTTTCGATCATCAATATTACCTACCCAATCTACATCTGTGTAAGAATGAAGTGAAAAATATGCATCTTTGGGATACCATAGACCAAAATCTTGAGTTCCTTGTAAATTCTTGAATATTCTCTTCACTGCATGGAGAAGAGTTTCTTTCGAATTTTCTTAAAATCGTCAAACAATCCCAACTGCATGCATAATATCTAGCCTTGTGCCTGTAAGGTACAGTAAGCTCCTTATCATAGATATGTATTCTGGTTGGTTTACAGAAGGAGAATAATTATGTGAACTAAGATTACATCATGTCACCATAGGTGTGCATACATGCTTGCAGTCTTCCATTCCATATTTCTTCAAAATCTGATTGAGGTACTTAGTTTGTGAGAGAAAGATACCATTCTTTGCTTGCTAAACTTGAAGACCAAGTAATTATGTTGGTTCACCAAGTAAGGAAATTTCAAATTCTTACTATATAATGGAAGAAAATTCTTAACTCATATATTATTCATTGCTTCCAAATATGATGTCATCAACATAAACAACAACTATCAAAATTTTATCTTTATCCATCTTTATATATAGATTTCTATCTGTAGACCCCTTGGTGAAGCCTTGTTGTTGAAGATACCTATTAATACAATAATACCATGCACGTGGGGCTTGTTTTAACCCATATAGAGCCTTCTTAAGTTTTCATACAGGAATTTTATCATTTCCTAGAATGTCTTAGAATGAACCCTTCAGGTTGTTCAATATAAACTTCTTCTTCTAGATCTCCATTTAGAAATGCAGATTTAACATCAATTTGATATACTTTAAAGTTATGAAAGCTTCAAAATGCAAGGAACATTCTTATGGCTTCAAGTCTGGCTATGGGTGTAAATGTTTTTTCGAAGTCTATCCCTTCTTATTGAGCATAGCCTTTGCATATGAGTCTTTCTAATTACCTTTCCATTTTCATTTAGTTTGTTTTCGAATACCCATTTTGTCCCAATAACAATTTTATCATGAGGTCTTGGTACCAGTTTGCATGTATGGTTCTTTTCTATTTTATCAAGTTCTTCATTCATTTCTTTAACCCAGCATTCAACTTGTCCTGACGATGAGCCACACTTGCTGGCTCGAAACGCATCGAAAAAAGTCTTTCATTATGTGATTTACGCCGAAGCTCTTCTTATAACTATTATGGATCACAGAAGTCTCAATTCAACAATAGATCCCATTCCCTCGTGATTTCTCATCTTGAGAGATCTTCCTTCCAACGATCAAGATTCTTCTAAAGGACCTACTCTAATACTAATTGCTGGGAAAAATACTAGGGGGGGATCAATACTTAAACTTTCACAATAATAATTTTTCCTTTTCAAATTGTATATGCGATTTTATAGAAACCAAACAATGTATGTCCGCGACTATAATGAATGAAACCAATGTATTGATAATAAACTTATAAAGTAACTAATTCATTGTCTGTTGAACTTAAATTAGAGTGTCATGAATTTGCTAAGCAGTAAACAGATGTAGTAAGAATAGAATAAATAAGAAACACATATGAACACTAGGATTTTTCAGGTGGAAACCCAATGTGGGAAAAAAAACCACCACTCTTGTCATCTCAATCTTCAATCTTCTTATTATAAAAAGTGTTTACAAGTTTTGTACTGGTGTAGAATTTTTCCATTACGCAGGCTTCTACCTACTAAAGGCTACAACCTTCACTCATTTTTCAGCTTCTACTGGAAGGGTGCTCCAAACCCCTAGCTCTTGTACTGACTGATATGTTTACCAGTATGTAGGTGTCAGCCTACAAAATGCTACCACCTTCACTCTTCCTCCAAGGACCACATTTCATAAATTTTCAGTCTGGATACTCCTGGTACACATCAACAAAATATCTAGGCCACGCTTCATAAAAGTTTCATACTAGACCCATTAGTAACATTGAAGCTCAAAATCAATCACCACAACTATAATACAACCATCAAATACAACTGCATCAACCAATCACTTAAACCCATCAACTCTGAAGAAAAACACAATCAATCAATCTGAATAGTCAGATCAGTGTCACTAGAACACAGAGCTAAACCGAGAACACTGCATCAACAACTAGAACCAACTTCAATCTCAAAAATCATATGTTATAATGTATACGCTACGTCAATAAGGACAATCTACATGTATGCACTACTTTGTGTAACCTAATTTGCGTATACCTCTAAAGATACTGAATCGTAAAACTTCTAAACCAAAAACTGTACTACCCAAAGACATTATGAAGATCTATTGTCATATTACAGAGTTCTAAAGAGATAGCAGCAAAGATCACCATTCTTACTCAATCAATCAGTCTGGTAGACTCAATCTCCTTATCCAATCAATTTTACTTCCAATCTAATGAAGACATCATTGACAAACAGTAGTAAAACAACAACACTGATTAGATAGATCAGCCATTTTTCAACAACAAGCCCTTCCTCTGTATACTTTACTTGGAAGTTCCAAATCCATGTGTATATATGCCTTCATTGAGGTGAACCTGCGTATAGATCTGCAAATAATGACTTATAACTTCGCAACTTTTCAATTCTTCGGATATACCTAGATCATAGGATTTAAATGATAAAACATGCATTAGCACTTAGATCTAGCCTATCCATTATCAGATCATATAATGATAAGTCATTTCAGGTCTCATGATCCTAATCCAACATTGTACCCAAGGGCGCACAAGATGTTTCAGATCCATATCATAACCATAACCCTTAAAACACAAAATATGCTTCAAATAGAAGTATTCATGAATAACCCTTTGACTTGCACATGCAACCCTTTGATCTTCTCCTCCTTATATACTTAGAGCCTTTGTCAATACCATGCACCAAAACAACACTTAGAACCTATGGTATTCTTAGACGGGATCAAGTATCCATTATTCCGCTCAATATTGTGGGCTAATACCATGGTATGGACCCTTGGTATTATTTAACCTTAATTTTGTATCTCATGCATGCTTTCCTTTTGTGAAACTGCGTGCATACGTATACGCTCCTTTTATTCTGTGTATTCATGTGTATATGCTACTTGGACTATGTTAGATACAATATACAACTTAAAACATTCTCTTTCCTCAATTTCTTGATTATGATCTATAATCCTTTGTCCCATCATCATGTTCTTTTGTACCATTACTCTGTTACTTCTAAATAGACCTGTTACTATGTGAGTTTCCCTTTATCATTTCTAAACTGACCTGTATGTGGGTTTCCATCAAGGACAACACATGTACGATAATGCCAACACTAAATTCCCTTATAAAGAAAATCATGAGAAAGGGAAAATTTCTGCAAAAGTAAATTTTAAAGGATGGTTTGAAAACAAGAAAATTTTCTACACACGTGAAGATAGTGATGGTATTTCAAATGGTGAAGAGGGCGAGTCTGATCAAGAATATCAATTACTTATGGCATTTGAAGATAAGTGTATTGATGATTCTGGTGATATTTTTATGGATTCTCTAGAAGAAAACGATAATCTCATTGAAGAAATAACTCATCTTAAAATTCATCTAGAAGAAGCTAAATTAGCATAAAAAGCACTAAAGAAATAAATTCTAGAAAATTAGAGGCATAATGAAACGTTAGAACAAGAATAGTGAGTCTAAGAAAGGAACTTGAGAATATAAAAGGTCTAAACCTTATATTTGCTAAAGGATATGAGACCCAAGACAAAATCATCAAAGTACAATTCTTTCCTCTAATAAAAATAGGTGTTGGATGTAATGTAGAATCATAAAAAACTATAAAACCTTCTTAAACAGGTACATGAAATGATCTCAATGTAGTAAATGGAGGTAGTCAACAAATTTCCACCCCTCAGGAAAGGAATGAAGGATCAAATGTCTCTCTGGTAAATCACCCTTACCATAATCAAAATGGAAATTACACAAAAAGGTATTATAAGTGCAAGAACTTCTACTTCAATTGTCAATGCTTCACTTGTCATAATTTTGGTTAGAAGGATACTCAATGTATCGTTTATAAAACTATCATGACTAGAGAAGAAATAAAACAAAAGTACAAGATTTGATTAAAGAAATACCCTTACAATACTTTCTCACCTCTCTAAGATGTAACAAAATATTCAGTGTGCAATAAATTTGGGCATGGAGAAACTAAATGCAAAATAAAAATGAGACGAACTCTTCAGAATGAACAAAAGGAAACAACATTCAAGGTATGGAAAAGGAAAACCATATAATTTGAAAATTGTGGTTTAGCTTTGTATGCATGATATCAATAAAATATGTAGTAAAATGATAGTGGATGCTCAAAGCATATGAAAAATGATAAATATAAGTTTATTTCCTTTAATGAAATAAAGAAACAAAAGAAGGTAACCTTTGGAAATAACTCACCTACTACTATCAAAGGAAAAGGAACTGTTTTGCTAAAGGATAAGGTTAAATATGGAAAATTTTTGTTTGTTGATGGATTAAGACATAACTTTTTGAGTGTTATTCAAATGTGTTACCAAGGACATGAGGTTGTTTTTAGATCAAATAATTGTGTGGTACGAAATCTAGATAAAGGTAAGATCATAATAAAAGGAACAAGAATCCCAGGTGATGTCTATGTCTTGGAAGGCGGACAAGAGCAATATTACTTGAGAAAATTAGAAGAAATATGGTTTTGGCACAAAATATTGGGACATATATGCTTCACTAAATTACACAAGTCAAGTAGAATGGGAGTAGTATGTCACTTGCCTAACATCTCTCTGCCGGAAAACAACATATGCAAATCATGTCAATTTAGTAAGAAAACCAAAGTTTAGTTTAATGCTAAAGAAGGTACTTCAAGTAAGCCACTTGAACTTGTTAATATTGATTTTTGTGGTCCTATGAGAAATAAATCTCCTTGAGGTGAACAATACTTCATATTATTCATTGATTATTTTACTAGAATGTGTTGGATTGGCTTATTGAAGCATAAAGATGAAGCATTTGATAAATTTAAGGTCTTAAAAGCTCTTGCAGAAAATTATTTATACTTAAAAACCAAATGTATTAGACTTAGAAGAGGAGGAGAGTTTATATTAGATGGGTTTTTCGAGTTTAATGAACATGGTATCAAGAGGAAATTTTCTATAGCTAAAACTCCTTAACAAAATGGAGTGGAAGAAAGAATGAACAAAACAATCCAGCAAATGACACGTGCCACACTTGATGAGTTTGGAAAACCTCATACCTTATGGGGAGAAGAATCAGATACAACCATAAATATCCTCAACAAAACTCACATTCTGGTAAACAGTGATAAAAATCCTTATGAACTATGGTTTGGTAAGCCTCCAGTTGTCAAACATTACAGATTTTTTGGAAGAAAATCTTACATAAAGAATATTGATGATATACTTGGAAAGTTTCAATCTCGACTTGATCAAGGAATTCTCTTTGGATACAAATGCTATAATAAAAGCATTCAAAATATTGTTGAATGCATTGATGTTGTAATTGATGAAACATCCACAGGCACCAAAAGGGAAGCACCAGTAGATGACGAACTTTTTCCTACAACAAGCCAAAAGGATGTAGGAGGGGGGGGATTAATGAAGCACCAAAAGAAGTAATTGAAAGCACAGAAGAATCAGAAAGACTCATTCAAGATATGATTAGAAAAATCATCTGAAATCTCAAATTCTAAGTGAAAAGGAAGTTGGAGTACAAAATAGATGAGCTCTTATTGGGACTTCTAGTTATCTAGCCTTACTATCTACTATTCAACCTAAAAATGTAAATCAAACAAGAAAAGATGAATGTTGGGTTAAAGAAATGAATGAAGAACTTGATAAAATAGAAAAGAACCATACATGCAAACTGGTACCAAGACCTCATGATAAAATTGTTATTGGGACAAAATGGGTATTCGAAAA
>Ga0115848_101022_pt1 | contig 11659 bp, 9 predicted proteins | sample InSIn3gowninarea_FD_83862 | JGI IMG/M metagenome (GOLD analysis project Ga0115848, IMG submission 83862) | reverse complement strand
TGTCCCGGGGAGAAGCGGTCTAAACCGAACCAAGCAAGCTTACCTACCTCTACTTACTGATTTACTGAACCATACATCCAAGCTCAAAAAGAAATAGAAATAGATCTTACAAGGACAGCTTGGCGGTAGAGATTGCTTGCTCGTGAGCTAGCGGGGCAAAAGAAAGTGTTTATGGACCAGTTTGGGATCCAGATTGAGTTCAATAGTAAACATCGGAGCCAGATAGAGAGCCAATGTAAGGTCCCGGAGGGGCTTGCGCTTCTGAGGGCAAGGAGTTTCACCAGCGGAAGTAAAGGTATAGCGAATTGACCGAGTCTTTGACCTAGAACCTACACCCGTGGAGATTGTTGCACTTCCTCTGCTACTGATAGCTTAGATGCTTTCTCTGCTGCTAATGGTGTTATACGTACTGCTTTATGAAAATAAGAATATCATTTTGTTGCTGTTGGACTTGGAACTGGTAGCTTAGCTCCTTTAGCTGCTAGTGGTGGTGCTTAAACGGACGCTTCCACAGGTACTTCAACTGGATCAAAGACTGATGCTAGTTATCGATCTCGAACTGCTTCTTCTGCTGCTGGATATGCTACCGTATATGTATGTTACGGGGTCTCGATCTCCAACTGGTCAGAATGCTGCTGGACCTTTCACTGCTACTCGTGCTGCTTCAATGGATGGATCTTATCCTGGTACTGGATCTTTCTCTTTATCCGGATCTTTGGCTCGCTTACGAAGGCCTGGATCTCGATCTGGAACATCCGGAGCATATGGATGGAACATCATCCGACTCTTCCTTTCGATAATCTCAATCTTTATAATGAACATCCGAATCTGGCTCTCTACCACGAGCATCAGAATCTTCATCTCGCTTACGAGCATCAGACTCGCATCAGGCTCTTCAGCTCAAGCATCCGACTCTTTCTTCCGATCACTAAACTTAGGCTCTTCCTTTCGATCCGGAACATAATAATATCCCCTCCGAACACCCGGCTCTTCATCCCGATCTCGATCTGCGTCCATCGACGCTACCTTTGTCTCTGCTGCTCTAGCTGCCTCTACCTCTGGCCCTACCGCTGTTGCTGCTTGCTCTACTGAGGGTTCCACCGATGGTTCTACTGGTGATGGTGCTGATGCAGGTGCGAGGGCAGGTGCAAAGTATACTTCTGCTTTATATACATCAATGGCTGCTAGTGGTGGTGCTACTGCTGGACCAGGAACTGGAGAAGCTACAGTTGTGACCCCTACTGCTGCTGGTTCAATAGGCGGTGGTGCTGCCGGATTTACTTCCTCATCTGGACCTGGTACTGGAAATGAAATAGGCTCTGCTATTTAAGCTTACGATGCCTTTCCCCCCGCTACCTTTGCTCGTGCTCTAGTAGCTACTTCTGTCTCTATCTCTGCTTCTTAAGCTGGTCCTGCTGGCTATGGGTCTGGCTCTGGATCTGGGTCTCGAGATGGAAGGTATGCTGCTTGCCTAGCTGGCTTTGGTTGGCTGGTAGCTGGCTTGCTACTTTCCGGTTTGTCTGGCTCACTGGCTACTGGTGTCGTTGGTACTGCTACTGGAGCTTACAGAAGAAACTTATGCCGGGTCTCGCTCTTGACAATCCCTATCTCGATCACGTACATCGTCATCACGATTATCATCACGATCATCAGGCTCTGGATCTCCTTCAAAAACACCAGGTTCTTCCTATCGCTTTATATATCGTTGCACTTCAATAACCATAGGATTCGAACGACCAGCATGGATGTATACATAGTGATATTTGGTTTAGTACATGTACTTTTATCCACCTACCAATTTGTTTATGTTTCAAGGTATATATTCTACTATAAAAACCTTACCGCACTGACCCTAATGAGCTCCTTCCAATAAAGATGTAAAATAGGACCTTTATAATGAGGTAGTTGTGCTTGGGAACGATCTGAGTAGCCATTTGGCTTTATATGGGACCTACGTTGCGGGGGGTTCATGGCGCATATGTATAAGTATATAAGCCAGTTGGAAAAGCACCACCAAGAGCAGAGCTAGAAGGCGCAAATGATACCAATGTAGCATAACCCGTTGAAGATACAGGCGACCAAGTAGAAGCATCACTAGTGCCGGGGCACTATGTCCCAGCTTCTCCATCACTACCTCGATAGTAATCCTTTCCATTTTTATAGCCATACGCAAATCCTCTAGGCACAGATCTACTAGCGAAGGCAGAGGCAAGAGCAGAGGTGGGAAAGGCAGCCTGAATTCGGTTCAAAATAGAGTTTCAGACCCCGCGGTAAAGGCAAAGGTTGGAAAGGCAACAGAGCCTATTTACCACCCGGTTGAAGCATAACTATACCCAGTTCACCCCGCCCAACACTTACCTCATCAATTGTAGGTACCATTATGCCAGGAGATGAATGGATTGATGCGCCCAGTAACCATTGCTAGGAGATGCCCAGCCATTTGGCACGCCATTGCTGCTAGGAGATCCAGTCCCTTTCATGTTAGTCCCTCCCTTTACCATCAGAATACAACTACCCTACTGTTTGTAGCCCCACCAAAACAATTAACCTCATGAATCTTAGTAGTAGGTACCATTAGCAGTCACCTCCTTTCCTTGCGGCTTTGGAGGGTTCTTAATTATAGTGCCTTGCGGACCCCGTCCAAGACCTAATAGGACCTTTTCCTCTACCTTTGCTTCTCTTGCCTCTGTAGGATCTGCTCCTGTCTTCTATGCTACTGGATCCACTATTGGTGCTGGATCCACATATGCTGCTGGCTCTGCTTCTGGATCTCGATATGGCTAGGCTGCTCCGGAGGGTGGGCGCTTCTGCCGCTTAAACTCGGTCAATAATAGAATATGCAACTGTTGCTTCTGCTACCTTAGCCACTGGTGGTGCCTCTGCTTGCTTCGGTGCCTCTTATTCTGTCACTGGCTCTCTGTTCTACTGGGCTTCCCACCTATGCCCTTGTCTTTGCTACCTATGCTTATGCTCCTGCCTTCTCTATTGGGCGAAGTGAAGGGCCCGTTCGAGATTGATCGATTAATAGCGGACAGAGGTGCCTACACCCTTTGGAATGTGTGGAAACTAGCACCCTATCGTACTCTCTTTCTTCAGGTCCCCGATCTAATCACTGAAAGGGTTTGGGTGGATACCTTGATTACGCACGCACTATAAAACAAAGAAATAATATGCTTCAGGTACAATAGCCTAAAGTATGGTTGGTCGTCTCTAGGCCTTTATCTCATAGTTAGTGACGTGTCATAATAAAGGGCTCATTATCCAATTAGGGATCTTTGGCATCTTACTCCGACTGAATGGTTGTGAAATGAAGGGCTTTGGGCTTGCTTCTCGGAATCTCTGGTCTGGGTGGTTAGAGTTCCGTTCGACGGTGCTCCTTCTTGGGTTGGTCAATACTGGACCGGACCGGAGTGTGCTTGGTCGACACTGAAGGGCACTCATCTATATACTTAAAGCACCCGATGAACCTCCTCTCGCAAATCCGGGACATCAAGTAAGCAGGTTCAAAGGAAAGGATCGTCGAATGAACGGATCGGAATGGGATTGGTTCGAGGCTCAATATGGGACACTATTCTCGAAGCGAATGATATGCCATTATTATCCGGGCCCTATGTACACCACTGAGCTTAGTGAGGGAAGGCCAACTAATTACTTACATAAGGAGGCATAAGAAAGTCTTTTAGGGGAGCCGGGGCGGGACTGCCCCTATCACCTCTGCCTTCGCTGGATCATTTAAAGGGACTGTATATTTCTCCGTGCCTGCCTTTGCTTTTGGCGGTTATAGGTATGTCTGTCAGGGGAGGGACCCAAGCCATTGCCTAGACCAGAGCTACTTAACTACTCTATGGCTCTTAAACATGAAGGTATCAGTGGATATTTTCTCTCCACCGATGCTACGGGCTACGGGCAATGGACAAGGCTCTATGCGCTTCGCAGATGCTGGTTAGTAAACAATTTCGTTAGGAACCGGGCAAACCACTTATGGTTCTCTTGGCTAATCATCCCGTCAAGCTTATTAACCCTCCCTCCTTACCTGGTAAACGTGGAATTCATGTGGTAGGTAGTTATTGTTTTATAGTGGTAGCGATGGTTTTATACGATGGGATAGGAGAAAAATGGGCTCCTTTCCCTAGCTAATGGGTAAAACTGAATAAAGTGCTTCACCCGCCCCTGGCTGTGCTCCTACCTTTGCCCCTAACGTTGGGACCGGGTAAACTCCATCTCGATCAAATGTATCTGTGGTGGCTAGTTCCGGGTCAAGAGAAGAAACCGCTAGCAATCAATAAATGATCTAAGTAGCGGGCTCCTCATTTTGGTGCTCTCCGAAACCCTTTTCGCTGGCCTGCGTGGATAAGTAGATGTCATTCGCCTGTGATGATGCACTTATGTTTCCGTTTAGAAGCAGAAACTGTTGATCTTGTTGATTCCGAAGAACCAGCACCAGTGATAGAGAAAGCAACAGTTCCGGGTCGAGATCCCATGTAATAACCTGTTTATCTACTGGCAAAAGCAGGGATACACCTTTTGTATCCTGTGCTTCATTCTTGGCTAAGTGTTAGAAGCTCACCTCGTTATGATCGAAGCAGCGTGTAAAGATCTCTATATCCGGATCAAAGTACGTAAAGATCTCACTCAATGCGATCAATCGGATTTCACTAAAGGAAAGATCCAACTTAGCGGGTTTATATATTAACAGTACGATGGAAAGTCAGTTGAATGCCCCGCCATGGAGGATATGTATGGCATGGTATAAGCCAGAGGAGAGGCCTTATATATTCTCTTAGTTTATATGGTCTTACTCTGAGCACTAACCACTCTCCCTAACTATGGTTATCGGGCTTAGGACAGGCAGGAGATTGATTGATGACACTTACCTATTTATTGAATTACCAGCCTGAAGGATCTTTATTATTTACAGATGCCTAATTTGCCTAAATTTCTTATTTACCTAAGTTGTATCCTTCTTATCCAATTTGTATCCTTAACTATTATAAGCATAATTGACAAGCCCGTAGATGGATATTGAGCGGATGGATATATTGAATGGTTATCGCTGAAGATAAGGAAGCAATGGTGAAAGGGCTAAAGGTCGGGGGTGGTAATAATGGTAAAAGGGCTTAGGTCCTGCGTCTAGGCTCAGGGTCGTGCGTAGTTTGACAATGTAGGACAGGAAGGATATTGATTCAAGTTACCGGCATGAATTGGAGAAAGCTTATAATATCCCTAACTACCTGACCCGCTAAAACATTACCTGACCTGCTAAAGAAGTTGCCTGCCTGACTACATTACCTGACCTGCTATAGATTTCTTATATGTGGGCCTGCCTGACTACATTACCTGACCTGCTATAGATTTCTTATATGTGGGCCTGCCTGACTACATTACCTGACCTGCTAAGGATATTATCTGTAGCATGAGGGCAGTGATCACGTTACCTGTATTTATAAGGGAAGCTCCTCTATTATATAAGGGGGGCGGCTCGGTTCCACACTCTGACCTCAACGAACGAAACAACCTTCGCTATTACTATTATATAAGGTGAAACCGAGCGCAGGGGAAGGGGGCGCTCCAATACCAATGAGCAACAGTTTGACTTCTCTTTTTTCCCCTAAAAGAGCCCTCTTTCTTATTCTGAAAATGGCCAGATTCTTTCATAAAAAAATGGATTTCTTCCGGTCATGAATTAGATATGTGTCATACCAGATTCGGCCCCCCACCCAATAAGTAACTCAAGGTCGAAGGTTTCAAGCTACGCATCCTATTAGCAAACGCCGGAGACCTACCTCGCGTAGAAGTACTTTGGGCGTCGTTTGAACTAACCAAGGCACTTTACTTTTCCCGCGGCGGTTTAGGACTTTCTCCCTACGAGATTGGCCCTTTTACCGTGGGCGGAGGTTTTGGAATATTGAGCAACGAATGAATGCATAATCACATATATAATGAATGCATTCATTGCTCTCTTTTCATATATGCCCATCCAAATGCTATCGAATTCATTATTCGATCGATAGAGCGTGAATGCATATATTATATATGTAATTACGGCTCTCATACTCATAATCGATCCCTAATCGGGGAATATCGTATACAAATATATATCTCATTATATATGTAATTACGCTTTATGTTCAATGCAAGGTAATTTATTGCTTGTCCGCACCGGGCAAGGCTGCGCGTTCTTAATCAATTCTTTCATTTAAGGCCACCTTGCCCTCAGAAGCGCAAGCCCCTCCGGGACCTTTGATTTGACTTGGTTGGAGACACTGGATCTATCTAGGGAAAGAGAACCGCCGGGTGAGCCTGTCGAACTCTCGACAATAGGAGAGGTAAAATGGCCAATCTTTCTATAGATTTTGGAGTCTATTGGCATTGGGATAGGCCGACTCCCTCCATTCAGATACTCTCTTGATGCACCCGCCCACTTCCTAACCCCAGGCAGGAGCTATTCAGGATCATTCGAGACGATATTGATAGGCGATTTGTATAGGTTACTTGGATTAACCCCCAGGGGGTTTGACGGCCGAAGATGGCTTTCTACGTTGAGCACTTCATGGAATTGAGGGACAGTCTTATTATCCAACCCTACTACACACTCCGCCATCGGATGCAGGCTCTTCATATCCCCCTGGATCAGTTCAGAGTGGGTTCACATCGACTTCGACTGGAGACAAATCACTAGCTTGCTCGATCTGATAGGATCTACCAGATGTGCCATCTTAATGAGGTCGAGACAGAGGAGCACTTTCTATTCCTTTGTCCCATCTACTACGAGATCCGATGGCAATTCCATTGTCTATTCAGATAACCCCGAACTCTCTCCAGTTCGTCAAATACCCCGACCAGATATTCTTGGATTTATACATGCAGGAGGCCCTTATACTTTGGTATCATACCCTCCAGCCCCATCCAAGACCAACCTCCACCAGAGAATCACTTCATTATTTACGACACTCCCATCTGCTTGGGGCACCAAAAGAAAGACTGCAACCAACCCAACTCCAGACTCCATATCAGTGCGGACCCAGAGGTCCATCCATACTTCACAGAGATCTAAGCAACATCCTCAATCTAGATCCCAGACCAGCGATTAGAGGAGATCGTCCAGACTCTAGAGATGGGACACCTCCTCCAGGCGACTACACAGTACACAGTCAACAGCGCCTCCTACTCCTCTACACAATGTTCTATCTTGAGCTTTCTCTATTCAGACTCAGATGCTAGGAGGAGACAGTTACAACGAACCATGATATGCTTACGACATTTGTATTCCAACTCATGGAACCACCTATTTTGTACATATCTATCCTAGATAGACCCGGGGAGACGGGCTAGGTTGAGCCATTCACGCTAGTCAGGTTGGTTCTTTCATGCTGGTCAGCTAGTGCCAGTCAGAAAGGTGTGTGATGTAGCCCCAGTGATGAGGTGCACCCATTCTCCTAACTCCTTCCTCTTACCATTCCAAGTCCCCACCATAAGAGGAGAGAAGAGATGTCCCCGTTCAATCATACCCGCCCGTTCAATCATATCAACAATCATACCCGCCCGTTCGACCATACCCCGTGAAAACACCCTACCCGCCTTTCATTTCATGCCTGCCTACTAACCACTCACCTATATATACTAACTACTGTCTGCCTTACTTATTAGACTTACAGCATTGGATCGGACGGATGAAAGGACTTAAACATAGATAGAGCCGGACGGGCTTCAGACATTGCCCGGATATTCTTCACACTTTCCTTGCCCCCGGAGGGACAAGCGGCTTCGCACCTTTAGGAATCTCTTAGGAGGGACAGCTATGAACAACCCTTCCCTTTACCTTCAGTGTTGACAAACAATCTAACCACCTGAAGACCTAGACCCGGTAGCGATGGCGGCCTTTAGTCGAGAGTTCGGCAAGCTCACGATGGCGGCTTTTTAGTCGAGCGTGCTATCGCACCCTAGATCACGAACTTCAGGAATGCACTTAGTTAGGAGGGACTGCTATTCAACCTTCTCTTATAAGCTGGTATAAGGACCGGATCATCCAGCAACCTCAGACTTACTTGATTACTGCCTTCACCCTAGGACGATGGAGTGCTTAACCTATTGCTTTAACCAGGCATTCTCTGGACTTATGTAGGGCCGGGACGGGATTTACTCCCCCAGATATTATTGATTAATTCAAACAGCCAACACTGCCAGGAGACGCTTTTCTCATATTTGTCTTATGAATATTAGGAGGTACGGGGCATAACCCTTTCACTTATGAGCATGCGGCGATCCACCTGGCGTCCACCCCTTCTAGATCGGCTGGCTCCATTACCTGTGCACTTTTCACATTCACGGGCTCCGATAACACTTACTTAAAGAATGCCCCTGATTACCACTTACCTTTCTTCTTTCTACTTGCTTTAGACCGATCAGGATCGCCGGATCGGAACTGCCCTATGGATTCATGAATTACAGCCAGCAGAACTTATAAGATAAGATGATGGGGTGGGGGGGGGAACTACTGCCCAACCTCTTATAAAGCCAGGAAGGCATAGAAGTCCGTAGAATACGCTACTATGATATAATCCCTTACCTTTAGATCGGAATCCTAGGAGCATGGAGTTACCACCCTATAAGCCTGGAATCAGACACGTAGGCATTACCATCTTTACCTTTATTTACCTACTCTCTTTACCTGCTAGAACTATATCTTGATAGGCCCTAGATCATTAGGTCTTTGGAGGGACAGTTATCAGACCTTAGAACCAACGGATGGATTGAATGGATTAGCGCCTTACCCTTCTTTCTTTTACTGCCAGAACCCTAGGCTAGGACGATTGCATGGAGGGATGGGACAGTCATTCCCAACTATTCAGCCAGGATTGATTACCTGTACGGAACAGACCTTTGCTTTACTCTTTCACCCACCTACCTGAACTAGGATATCTTCAGCCCTAGACCAGGAATCACTTAGAAAGGAAAGTTGGAACTGCTATGAATGGAATGATCCCTTTCTTAGAAGCAGCACCGGATTGGACTGGAAAGGATCCTACAACCCAACAAAAAAGGCTAGGGTGGTTAAGAGATAAAGCCCTAGAGTCAAACCCCAATACTGAGTGGTTAGAGAGAAACCGTACAGCATAGGGTAAGAGAGACTATGAAAGGCTATGGGAGACTTTTCATTAACTAAGGTCAGACCTACTGTATTGAGTTAAACCGCTACAGATACGACTAGAGCAAGACCCGAAGTATTGAGTTCAACCACAGCAAGACCCGTATTGAGTTCTTCCACTACAGATCAGGTTAGAGAGAAAAGCCCATGCCGTTAGGCCTTTGGAGCTGGCAAAAGAACGGCCCCAACCCGAACCAAAGCCTGGCAGGATAGGCTTTGAAAGACAGAGATAACCACTGGGACAGCGCCAGAAAGGCTATGGGATAAAGCCAAGAGTCAAACCCCCATATTAGGGAATAGAATAAAAAAATCAACTGGGGGAAGAAAGGCTGGAATATCCGTATTCATCCATTCTGCTTAGAATAAAGGAAGGTAAGAAGGAAGGTTTCCCTCCTATTCTTGCATATTACCTTTAGCAAATTATGCCTTAGCAGACTTAGCATATATTATATATGTCATTATGGTCTGTCGATCGATCGATTTCGCTCACTTCTTCCATTCGTTTCTTCCAGTCATTCATTAGATATATTATCTATGTAATTATGCCCGTCATCTCATTCTAAGAAAGAGCGGGAGTCCGTCATATACTTACTTACGAAACACCACTTCCACTTCATTGTTGCAGGAGCGAGATTTCGTAATATTCTTATTATATGATTCACCACTTCGTTTCAATGAGTGAGTGAACCAGTAGAAGCAACTACAGGTATAAATATGCTTGACTATGGAGCCTTAGATCCCTTGACCTCTATGTTTGTAAGAAGAGCTCCCGATATTCCTTGCCACTAGCATATAATGAGGCCTTAACAGTAGAGCAACAATTCTTTCCGGTTCTGGTTTAGGACAACTACCTCCATTAGGACCATCAGGGGCCTACAACCGGATCCCCATACTAAAGAAAGCTTTGACACAACCAATGCCTATGATAAGTCAAGCACCTAATGCCTTGTACCCTAACCACAGTCAACCTGACACTCCCACACCTTTGAATCAAATACTGCCTAATGCCAACAACCCACCTCACACCTCACTGGGGCAGCTGATGGGGGAGGCCTCTTTCCCTTCCACTCCCAGTTTCACGCTCGCTTGTACCCCATCTTCCTTCCTATTCACTGGGAGCTGACTAAACGCAACCAAGGATAGTCTTTTTCTATTAGTATTTCTCTATGATTGAGTCTTAAATCCCTACAAGGGGTTGTCTTTGAGGAAGCCCTTTACTACTCCAGCTCGCTCCTGAGCAAGAGGAAATGCCTTAGATATACTTTCTATATCTTAGATATACTTTCTATAGATATTTTCTACTGGGAAATAGATTAAGGTAGATTCCCACACTGGCCCTTATCGCGCGCATTCTTTTATATAAATAGAGCCCCTCAGAACGATCCTCTATCTTCTGTATTATCGGGCAGCCAACCCTTCACCTTTTCTCTTTAGTGACCATATATAGGCTCTATTAAGTGACCAGATATAGGTTAACCCTTTGATTGAGGGGTTAACCCAGTAAGTACTTACTGGAGAGACTGACTTTCACTATGCTTACACACCACACTGTAGCCTGCTGGCAATAGGCTTTAACCAAACACTGGGCTGGATAGCGAAGCTGAACCTAGGCTCACTAACCCTAACAAACAATAGCTCACCGGATATAGGTTCACACCCTGAAAGTAGTTACCGGAAGCTCATTGAACCCTATATGCTGAACCAGCTCTTGAACCTTGGATACCTGAACCTATTGATCGACAAGATCGAACACCTTCACTTTCTTCCTTATCAACTATAGCCAATATCCACGTCTGGGGCTAATCCTTCCTAAAAAAGTGATGGAAGGGGTCTGCATCTGCTCGAGATCTATTTCCGGTCTGAGACCACTCCTTGCTCATAATAATGGTGGGAGTTTTATAGATGGACGGCTGGTGGATCCACCCTAGGACCCAACTGCTACGGAAAAACACATTTATGCTTGGTTTAGGGATGTGCACCGAAGAAAGGACCACCCCCGCCCTGCCCGTCACAAGCTATAATGTCGCCGGTTCATAGGATTCTCAGATTAGTCAATCTCGCTTAGTCTAGTTAGACAATATAGGAGTATACCCCTTCCCTACTTTTCAGGTTGGCTACGCGTGGAAGTGGAAACAGGGTCTTCACCAACCAGCGGAATTAGCTTTGATCTTTCACCAACATAATTTAGGACTTTTGAAAGAGACGTAGAAGGTGGGCTGGAGCCTGGGATGGGGGGTTTCAGTTTTCATTCCCTTTTTTCGTTTGGGTGGGGTGACCGGAACTCCACGACCAGAGGAGAGAGGGGGAGCTGAGTTCTGAGTCACTTAGGAAGAAATGAATGGGCGTGTCCAATGCAATTCGTATTATATACATATATATATATATCCCTAATACTCCTAATATGTTTTCATCGTTCGGTGAATCGGCCCAACACAGCTCCTGCTTTTCACTGGACCAAAGGTTCAATGATCCGTAGTTGTGGTCATGGAGTTGTAGGAGTTTAGGGATGACCAG
>Ga0115848_101021_pt1 | contig 11664 bp, 20 predicted proteins | sample InSIn3gowninarea_FD_83862 | JGI IMG/M metagenome (GOLD analysis project Ga0115848, IMG submission 83862) | reverse complement strand
AACGAAAACGTTTTACTTTGACGTTCTCTTATTTAAGAACTTGAGAATAATCTGCCGATTTCTTTCCGCGACCCAATTGCATTCCACTGGAGAGTCTGGGTGTGGTTCGTTGTTGTCCAAGTTCTGTTGGTGTCCAGTCAACCTGATTCTTGGGAGATCAAAACTCCAATGTCTCTTCCAAGAACAGAATTTGCAACGGCTGCGCTTGATGACGAAATCTTCGTGATTGGAGGACTTACTTTGGTAGTTACTCTGCGTTTCGTTTCTAATGAAAGGAAGAACAAGATCCCGTCAATGGTGGGGTTAATGGAGCTCTGGCTACTGTGGAAATCTATAATACGTTGAATGATAGTTGGTGAGTTCCAACACTTGATTCATTGAAGGTATTCCGGGGTCAATTTACCTCTTGGACTTCATCATGCGAGCGCAACATCTTTCGATGGCTCTATTTGGGTTGTAGGAGGATTTACCATTGGGTAAGTTTCGATATCTCTTTCTTCTTTGACAGTTGTTCTCATTCATCAAACAGATGGACTCCAGTTTCGACTTTGTATCGATTCAATCCAAAAGAAGGCAATTGGACAGAGATGACTTCAATGCCAACAGCTCGAGGAGGTTCGTCTTCCTCCTTTCTCACCTGTCAGCGATGACATCTCAGTGGCTTCAAAACAAACTGTTTGTTGTCGGAGGTCAATTGGGAAACTCAGCCGAAGTTGTCGGAGTGAATGAATATTACAATCCTTCCTCCTTCCAGTGGAAACAAGGAGCTCCAATGCGAGTGCCAAGAGCTAATGCAGGTTCTATAGGTGATCCTTTCCAACTCTTATAGCTTCGGGAGGTGTAGATGGAAAGCTTTATGTCATCGGAGGCGGAGATCCAGCTTTGGCTGCAACGAACGAAGTCTACAATCCCATTCTCAACTCTTGGAGATCTCAGTTATTCTTAAGGAAGCTGACTTTAGATCATCTCTCCCAACCCCTCGAGTACATGCTGTGGGAGTCACTTGGGAAGATTCCATTTACGTCTTTGGAGGAGAAAGTGGAGAGATTTGCGCCAACAGCGAACAGTTCTTTCCTGACAGTGGAGAATGGAAATGTCGAACGGATATGCCGACGGGAAGGTACGAAGAAGTAAACTTGTGGCTTTAACGTCAGATACGGATTGGGTGCCGCTGTCGTTAGATCGAAAATCTATCTCATTGGGGGAGGTTGGCTTGCAAATACTTTCTGATTCAAAGGAACCAAAGGAGGATTGTCTGCGAGTGTCCAAAACGAAGTTTTCACTCCCGCAGATTCTCAAACTCCCGGAGATTGCATACCAAGAACTTCTCTCGCATCTCCAATTTATCCGACATCCCTTTTGACACTCTTTATGCTCTTCTTTCACCTTCTGTAAAAATAAAATCCTCTGGGAGCATGGGAACCTTTTCAAATTGAAAGTTGAAAACTACGTGTTTTTTGTTCTTTGCAACGTCTGCTGTTGAGAGCCATTAAGGAGATGGTAGTTCTCGCATCCGCAATCACAAACAAATCTGGAAAGAGTAATCTCACAAAAAAACATTTCTTATCATGAAGCTCTTTTGTCACGCCAGTTTGTAGAGTTATCAAGACCCAGAATCGAAGGCCTTCTTTCTGCTTTCCCTAAGCTTATTGGAGGAGAAAAGGAGCATACTTTTATTGAAACTGATGCGGTTCGTTTTACAAGCGCGTTATTTCTTACTCAATAGGTGAGATATGTCTATCAACCATTAGAGAACCTTTACATTCTCCTCATCACCAACAAATCGAGTAATATTCTGGAGGATTTGGAAACGCTTCATTTACTTGCTAAAATCGTTTGAAGTCGTTTGTTAGTATTCACCACAGGTTCCAGAGTATTCCCGCGTCTTGGATGAAAGAGAAGTGACGAAAAATGCTTTTGAAATCATCTTTGCTTTTGACGAAGCAGTTGCCATGGGGTACAAAGAAAGAGTCAATATCCAACAAATCAAACATTTCATGACTATGGAAAGTCACGATGAACAACGCTTCAAATTAGAAGAGAAGGTAATCTCCTCTCCGATCTTTTCCTTTACTTATCCCAATTGTAATAACTCACGAGTAGAACAAAATGGATCTTGCTCGAAAACAGGCTGTTTTGAAACGCAAAGAATTAGAAAAGATGAGAAAGGAAGAGAGCAGATTCGGAGTAAGCAGAGGATCTTTCGAAAGTTACACAAATGCTCCGACAAGCTCAATCGGTCGCAGCGTTTACACAGAACCCGTTGTTGAGACGCGCAAGTATGCAAAGCCACTCTTTGTACTTATACCTTCGTAGGGAACAACCAAGAACCACACCCAGACTCTCCAGTGGAATGCAATTGGGTCGCGGAAAGAAATCGGCGGATTATTCTCAAGTTCTTAAAGAAGAGAACGTCAAAGTAAAACGTTTTCGTTCTTCTTATCCATTTAGGACACTTCCCTTGAACCCAGATCAGTCGCGGAAACCATTGAACCATCATCCACTCATCCGTAAGCTTCTTCGCTTCACCATCTGACCCAAAGTGCTCACATTGCAATTTCAGAGAAGATTGGATTGTCTGCTGAAAACGACGGAGGTTTAAAGAGCATGGAAGTGAAGGGAGAACTCATCGTAACGGTCAACGATCCCAACCTCGCTCGCCTTTCCGTTAAAGTCGCTCAAGGAAACAATCCCGACTTCCAATTCAAGGTGAGAGATTTGTTGATGTTTGTTTATCTCCAGCTTCATCCCAACATGAACAAGCCTGCTTGGAATTCCAATTCTACTTTGGAACTGAAAGATGCATCTCGCACGTATCCCAAAGCAGCTCCTTCTTCCGTGTTGAAGTGGCGCTGGGCCACGACGGATGAAAAGCACATTCCGTTATCAAGTAATTTCTCGCATCTGTCTTCTCACCTCTCAAGTTAATGTCTGGCCTTCCACTTCTGACGGCGAAACGACAGTTCCTGTTGAATTCGAAAAGAACTGTCCCTTTGATCTTTTCGATGTCGTCATTTCGATTCCCATTCCGTAAGCATCTTGGTTCCTTTCTAACCTCCAGAGGATCTCCTGTCGTTGGAGAATGTGTGGGTGACTACGAATACGATCCAAAGAGAGGAGTTCTCAACTGGCACATTCCCATCATCGATGACGAAAGCCACACAGGATCAATGGAATTCACTGTTCCTCAAGCTTCCAACGCGGCCTTCTTCCCTGTCAACGTGACCTTCCAAGCCAAAAAGACTTTTTGCGCACTCGAAATCGAACAAGTTACTTCGGGAGGAGACGAGAACGCTCCCGCGGAATATGGCTTGGACACGATGCTCGCCGTGGAGCTATACGAGATCGAATAAACTTTATTGTGGCTTCCAAGATATGTTTGAAAGACCGTGAAATCCTTTACGAAGGCTTTGGGGATCGGCCCACGAGGAATTGAGATAATCGTTGTCGGAATCTTTTTCCAATTGTTCCATTTCTTTTTGCTTCCGGTAATAATATGCCATCATTTCTTCTTGTTGCTCAGGAGTTGTAAACTCTCGCGGAGGAGCACCTCTACCTTTCTATTTGGTTACGAGTTTCATTTCTTCACCTTTTGTAATTTCGCGACGATTTTTGTTTTCTCATTCGTTCCAATGAATTTTTTCAACTTCTCGTTTCGAGAGAGTTCCTTTCCTGCCCACCAGAGAGTTGCAGTTTCGGGATCGAAAAGTTCTTTGGAATCTAAGGGAAGGCCCTTGACTACAGTGGCTACTAAATGATCTTCCGGGAGTCCTTTGGGGAATGCCAACGAAAGATCCTCTTTTAATTGCTCGAATTGGTTTTGTAAATCCGATTCTTTCACGCAAATCTTTCTTTCTACTTGAACCTAGACATGTAAGAAGTTCTTAAATGTGATACTTTTGAAATGAGGATGCGTGCTTCGTTGATAGGCTTCTGGAGTGCTTGAATGACGTGAGGTTCAAGGGAGACTTGATTCACAGTGGAACTTTTCGAGTCATCATCGATGTTTGAACAAAGTTTTTCCAATTCTTCAGTCAACCTGACGAGATGAACTCGCAAATTGTGCAATCTGGCTACTTCTTGAACCACTTCTTCCAAATCATTTGAACAGGTTGTTTCATAAAGGAATTGGTCATCTTCAGTTTGTTTGACGACAATGAACACCATTTGCTCTGGGAATCATCTGGGAAGTTTTTGGGAAGCAAACAAAAGCATTCTCCGAACCACAACAACTTTACCTAATGGAACCAAAAAGTGACCTTTCTTCTCCTGAAAGAAACAGAGATTTGAATATGCGAGGTAGAGCTTGCAGTTGGACTTAATGTTGTTAGATCGAGGAATAACTGCTCAAGATGTTCCACAAGTATTGGAATTTCTTTCTCCAGAGGTCAGATATCTTGGGTTGGAGTGTAACTTTTTCTGTTTCGCTCAATCAAAAGGGAATCGACTTGGAGATGAAGGAGCAACTCCACTCGCTGACATGTTGAAGACAAATTCAACTCTCACTGAAATTAATCTTGGAGAAGACAATCAAATTGGAGACAAAGGAGCAACCGCACTCGCTGACATGTTGAAGACGAATTCAACTCTCAAAATAATTCGTCTTTATGGTGAGTAGTTTTGGAATCGTTCTCACTTGTCAAGGGAATCAAATTAAAGATGAAGGAGCTACTGCACTCGCTGACATGTTGAAGATGAATTCAAGTCTCACAACAATTGATCTTCTCGGTGAGTAGTTTTGGAATCGTTCTCTCACTTGTCAAGGGAATCAAATTAAAGATGAAGGAGCTACTGCACTCGCTGACATGTTGAAGGCAAATTCAACTCTCACAAAAATTATTCTTAGAGGTGAGTGGTTTTGGAGTCTCTCACTTGCCAAGGGAATCAAATTAAAGAAGAAGGAGCAACTGCACTTGCTGACATGTTGAAGATAAATTCAAGTCTCACAACAATTAATCTTGGAGGTGAGTAGTTTTGGAATCGTTCTCACTTGTCAAGTGAATCAAATCGGAGATGAAGGAGCAACTGCACTTGCTGACATGCTGAAGACAAATTCAACTCTCACAATGATTTTTCTTAACTGTGAGTAGTTTTGGAATCGTTCTCTCACTTGTTCAGTCAATCCAGTGGGAAAATGGGGAGGAGAGGCTTTATATGCCTCCATTGCTCACAATTCTCACTTGAAAATATTGCTGATAGACCGCGAATGGGTTCCAAGAGAATTCAAAGACATGACACTGGACCAAGTTCGCAGTTTCACAACTGCTTTGGAACACGGATAAGACTCCCTTCTCATCACCTTCCTCGATGTTGACTTAATAAAAGAACACTCCAAGAAATCAATCGAGAAACAGGGTCTCTGACTTTTCAAGGCGGGAAGGATAGATCCACAATCGGCTTGTCTCACTCTCCTCCAGGTTATCAAATTATTCTTCTCAGTTGGAGACAATGTCTGCTTGTATGCAGAACTTCCTGTCACTCTGGTTGAAACAAACGGGCCGAAACCATTCGGTTGTTACTTTCCTGAAAGGGCGTTTTCCTTGGCTTGAATTCTCAACAAGTGCTTTTGGCCGAGCGGTCTAAGGCGGTGGCTTAAGGCGCCATTCTCTTCGGAGGCGTGGGTTCAAATCCCACAGAGCACATTCTTTTTGCTTTTCATTTTCGTTGTTTCTTTTTTTTTTTTGTTTGTCAAAGGAATGAATGAAAGCGCAAAGTTTTAATTGGTTTGGTTGATAAAAGTGGTGAATGCACAGATTGAGCGTTGTTTATTTCCAAACTCGATCAGCCATTGTGCTAAACGAATGGCAAACAACGGCAAGTGTTTTTGAACACTCCGCGGAATTATCCCTGGGAAGCCTTTGGGAAAGCAGAAAAGAATTCTCCGAACCACAACAACCGATCCGCTCAATGGAACCAAAAAGTGATTTTCCTCCTCCCTCCTTGAACAGCGAGGGTTTGTTAATGTGGGATCTTTCAAGTAAAAGAGTTTGTGGTTGAACTTAACGTTGTTAGGTGAAAAGTTAACTGCTCGAGATATTCCACAAGTGTTCCAACTTCTTTCTCCAGAGGTTAGAGTTCTTAACTTGGGAGGTAACTTTTTCTGTTTCACTCAATCAAAAGCGAATAAACTTGGAGCTGAAGGAGCAACTGTACTCGTTGACATGTTGAAGACAAACTCAACTCTCACAGACATTCACCTTGCGGGTGAATAGTTTTGGAATCGTTCTCTCACTTGTTAAGGGAATCACTTTAAAGACGAAGGAGCAACTGCAATCACTGACGGGTTGAAGACAAATTCAACTCTCACATCCATGAACCTCTTCAGTGAGTGGTTTTAGAATCGTTCTCTCACTTGCCTAGTGAATCGAATTAAAGAATCAGGAGCAACTGCACTGGCCAATGGGTTGAAGGCAAATTCAACTCTCACAGATATTAATTTGGGAGGTAATTTTTCTGTTTCACTTAATCAAAGAGAATAAAATTAAAGCAGAAGGAGCAACTGCACTCGCTGACATGTTGAAGACAAATTCAACTCTCACAACAATTTATCTTCTTGGTGAGTAGTTTTGGAATCGTTCTCTCACTTGTCAAGAGAATCAAATTAAAGATGAAGGAGCTACTGCAATCGCTGACGGGTTGAAGACAAACTCAAGTCTCACAACAATTAGTCTTCTCGGTGAGTAGTTTTGGAATCGTTCTCACTTATCAAGAGAATCAGCTGGGAAAATGGGGTGGAGAGGCTTTGTATGCCTCCATTGCTCACAACGATCACTTGGAAGAGTTGGAGATAGACGATGAATGGATTCCAAGAGAATTCAAAGACATGACACTGGATCAAGTTCGCAGTTTCACAACTGCTTTGGAACATGGATGAGACTGTAATAAAAATAACCAGAAGGAATCTCGAGTTTTATTTGGACTTTTTCTTGTTGAAATGTCACTCTTCTAATCTGAGATTCAAGTTTCAAGTTTCAAGTTTGTTTATGTTTCCCAGGTATAGGCCCAAGGACGAGCGCTTTTACAACCTACAGGATTCTTCTAATCTGAGAAAAAAACATTCAAGTTGAAAACACGCCAGAAGATTTCACTGCGATGTCTGGCACGAGGACCCTTGCCTTTTGTGTTCTCTTGGTAGCTTTGGAGATATGTTTTTCTCTCGGCATGACGAAGGAATATTATCCTGCACCAGATCCTCCCTTTATAGAAGTTTCTCAAGGTATGATTCTTCTAAAGCCGTTAATTTCAAGATCTTGACGAAATCTGGAAAAGGCAAACAACGGAACCGTATTATCCAACGCCTGAAGAACAACTCGTTTTGGAATATGTCAATAGAATACGCGCCGATCCAACCCAAGAGTTATATAAGCTCTGTAATTACAATGGCAATCAATTTGCTTCCCCTCCTTCTCCTTACCCCAATATCGCAAATGCTCTGACTTTTTTCAAAGTCGATGCGAGCGTATTGAAGGCACAATGTAATCTTAAGAGACACATCTTACGTTTAGTTGAAGCATTAAATCCGGCACCACCTGTGGCTTGGGATACTCGACTTGGACAAGCCGCAAACTATTGGAGCAACGTACAACTTCCACTGTTTTTTCTTACACAAGGTGCTCGCTGAAACTGACCAACAGGCTCATTCTCTTCCAGGATACCCTGGGATGGGAGAGAGGATAGCAAATGCGGGATATACCTACTCGGGGGCTGCAGAGAATGTCTTCGCGTATACACAAGATCCTCTACATGGACATGCGGGTTGGGTTATCGATTGGGGAAGTACCGATACGGGAATTCAACAACCTCCGGGTCATCGCAATAATTACATGAACGCAGGAATGCGACATATTGGCATCAGGTTTTTCTTTCTCAGAACACATTCACCAAAGATTACTTCCTGAAAGTCGTCCAGGTAAATCAGTTGGACCTTTAGTAGCAACGATGAACTTGGCTGCTCCTCCGCGTGGAACTCCTTACTCGCTCCTTGGAGTTGTTTACAAAGATGACGATGGTGACAACTTTTACTCAGTGGGTGAAGGAATCGGTAAGTTTTGATTGTAACTTTCTCCTTCCTTCTTTTGACTCAACTGACATTCAACAGGCGGTGTTACAGTTACTGCTAGAGGATCGGATAATACAGAAGTGACTGGAACAACTTATCCTTGTAAGAGTAAATCACATATCTGATGATCAGCTGGAGGATATACAATTGCGTTGCCAGATGGAACTTACACTGTTACTTTCAGTGGTCAGGGAGTCACTCACTCCGTTCCCAACGTCCAAATCAGCGGAGAGAACGTCAAAGTTGATGCGAACATTTCCGAATTCTCGGGATCATCGAACCTGTCTGCGGGAATCATTGCAGGAATTGTCCTCATTCTTTTCTCGTTATTGTAGCAACAGTACCTTGGACACTAGATAAACTGATCTTGTCAAATCTCTTGTCATTTTATTCTTTGTCAACAATTGAACGGAGACAGTCAACCACGTTACTCCTTCCCAGTTAAAGAACTGGTAAACCAGTTTCTATGCATTGACTTTCATTAACCACCTTCGACTGGTTTCCAGGGCAACATTGTGCTGCGGAGAAAGAAATTCTTTGATCACGTGACTCGCAGATGGAAATGCAACGGGAAAATCAAAAACTCGCAGCGCATCGATCGTACGTTACACAAGCTTGTAACAGTTGTAGAAAAGCACATACATCCTGTGATCGAGGTTAATTAAATATCCATTCATTTGTAGGAAGGCCGTGTAAGAGATGCGCAGAGAAAGGAAAAGAGTGTACGGATGGTATCAGTCGTCCTCGCGGACGGAAACGCAGACAAATATTCCATCAAGAGATCTTGGGGTCTGTTGAACCTCTTCCTCCTCCCAATCCTCAAATGAACGAATGGGATCTTTTAGAACAAGTTATTCCTCCAATACCCGAGAAAACCCTTTTTGATCTTTCATTGGAACTTTTTGACGCTTCATCGGAAACATCACAAGACTTTCTCTTTGAACAATTCCTCAGCTCGCCATCTCTACCCGAAGAGAATAAGTCCACCAGGTTCTTCTGGATAGAATCTATTTCTTATCCCTTCAGTGTTCCTGTTGTTGATCCTCCCAAGAAGGTTGTCAAACCCAAACGAAGACGAACAGTAACAAAGAGTGTTGCGAAAAGCACCAAATGGCCTTTGATTTCTCCATCTTTCAAACTCGAAAACTTTCAATTCCACATTGACGTATGAATATATTCATTCCTTCTAACGCATTACAGTCATTCAGTCAAACATTTGATGCAATGGGAACTCCTGCATTTGCATGGGAGAGGAATCTTTGCATTCATTACGTCAACAAGGTAATCTCTCTTCCTGTTAACTATCGAGGCCTTTCGCGACTTGACAGGCTTTAAAGATCAACTTCCGACAGCAGAAGACTCTTGGGCTTTTTATAGAGTACACATCTTTACTTCATCTTCTTATTCCAGTTGATCTCTCACACGGGGTTACAACAATACTCCACTGGTGTTATGGAACTTGACGTTGGTCGTCTTCCTTCAGACTCGTTCACATTTCCCTGTGGGATTCTGAATTCGAAGTCCGCTTTGGATGAGATTTATATCGAAGGCGGAATGAGTGTGACAGCCAAACGAGACGAATCAGGAACTCCTCAACTCTTCCTGGGAGTCTTTGTACCTTTTAGACCTCCAACAGAACTGGGATGGATGAAAACATCTCATCCCCAAAGTGTTCTTCCCTCTCGCATCACTCAACTCACTCCCTTGCCAGCTCTTCACCCAATGTCTCCCATCATTCAATTCCCATCCACTTCTACCATCTCTTCACCTTCACTCCCACCCAAACATTCCCCTCCCGATGAACACTTGTCATTCAGTCACGATGTTGTGCGACAATAAAAACTCTTTTTTTCAAGTTTCAAGTTGATTTCAAGTTGAAAGTTGAAATCGCAAAATGAAAGATCGAACGAGAGAGTTTCAGGATCTCATTCAAGACAAGTCACAGTCACAAAATCGGCAACATAAACCTCGAACCTTTCGACCTCCCTCCCAATTCGCTTCTCAATCTGTACAAGTAGGAAAAAATCTGCGGAATATCGAAGCCACAGTGGAGAAATACTCTTCTCGTATTTACTTGATCCCTGTTGGAATAACTGGAACAGTTGTGCAAAAAGATTCTTTATTTGATGACCGAAGTGAAGAAATAGCTCGATTAACGCAATTCATTAAACAATCAATCGATTCTTCGAGAAGAGACATTGAAATTTTGGAACAAAGTCGAAAAAGAGAATATTACAGGTTTCTCTTCTCCATTCACTTTAATTCCTCTTATTCAATATTAATTTCACATTTGGTTCATGAAACGAACGAAATATTTCAATTTTTTCTTATTTTTCATTTCTGTTCTCACACGAGAAGGACGAAAAGTTCAGCACAACACGCGGAGACAATTGTTGGAGCATTGCATGGAAGATTACGAGAGGTTACAAAAATCTTTTCCGATGGTCTCGCAAAGCGTTCCAAAGTAATTCCTCTAATTCATTTCTTCCCCTCCCTTCTCACTCCAACTTCCATTTCAACGCCATCTTGATCTCGTGAGTGTCTATCCCGCCTAAAAAGGTTAGTTAATGTTATTTACAAGATAAGAACTTACCACTTTTGTCTTTATCGAGTTGGTCGAAAATCTTCCGAAGTTCTTTCATTCTTTCCACAGAAAAACGAATAAATTCGTCTTCTGAGATATGTCCATCTTCGTTCTTATCAGCACGAGCCATAAGTTCGTCTATTTGTTTCTAGGCATTAGATTTCTGTTTTTCGCGCATTATAATCATACCTGATTGTGTGGAAGGCGCAGTTCGCGCAATCCTCGGGCCAAATCCTGTTTAGTAACTTTTCCATCCTTTGATTCATCCAATTGACGAAAAAGCTTTCGCACGTCTTCTTCCTCCATAGTTGGAACGATTGGCTAGAAGATCGTCGGCTTTAATAAGAAAAATTAACTCGTTCCCACAATTTTCCCACCTTCATTTTTCTTCACTGTCGAAGTTATTGATCTTTTGAACATATCACACCTGTGGTTCTAATTTCGAGGCCTTATTTATAGAATATGAGAAAAATGGTCACAAAGAAAGCCAGGACGATAAAAGCCCTGATGATTAATCCTCGATGCGAAGAAATGGCACGCTGGTATTTCAGCAACCAGTTCTGTCCCTCGTTCACGTTATCCAACGACATAAAGAGATCAGAATCGATCCTATCGAGCGTCTCTTGCTGCTCAGAAACCAATCCAGCCATTTGGGTAAAGATCTTTTGCAATTCCGAAAGAGTTCCTTCGATTTTTTCCACTGCAGTGACATTTCGACTCGTAGACAAAATGGAAGTGGTGTGTTGCATTGGCATTGGAATAGAAACAGTTCCTCCTGTTTCGGGTCCCTCCGAATACGAAGATGTGAAATCATTCTGAACTCGTTTCCGCTGACGAAGAACTGAATGAGAATGGAAGAAAGAGAACCTGTTGGAGTTCCTGTTAGAACATCAACTCGTTGTTGTTGAGCTTTTGTAGTCTGGGATGAGATTGAGTTGAAATGGAAGTTGGAGTGAGAAGGGAGGGGAAGAAATGAATTAGAGGAATTACTTTGGAACGCTTTGCGAGACCATCGGAAAAG
>Ga0115848_101019_pt1 | contig 11669 bp, 7 predicted proteins | sample InSIn3gowninarea_FD_83862 | JGI IMG/M metagenome (GOLD analysis project Ga0115848, IMG submission 83862) | reverse complement strand
TTTCACCTTTTCATATGCCGCTGATGGCGGAAATTATACTGTTATTAATGACAAGCCTGTAGACGCTATATTCCTCCCGCCATGGGATCGTGCCATTAGAATTGGATTATTTTCTAAAGACAGCCGTGGTAAGGCCGTTTTTGATTCGTTTCAAATGATAAGTGATTAGAACCGTAACCGATCCTAATAGACAGTGCAGCAATCAGGTCGGCAAAGCGCAGCAGTCTTTCAGCTTTTTTCAATGCAAACATTCCATACGCACTCATAAACTGGGTGCCGTTTATCAACGCTAGTCCCTCTTTGCTTTGCAGAGTAATCGGCTGCCAGTTTAACTGCCCAAGAACATCTGCAGACTTTCTTTTTTCTCCCTTGTAATAAACCTCCCCGAGGCCTATCAGAGGCAGGCTGAGGTGGCTTAGTGGTGCAAGGTCGCCGCTGGCACCTAATGACCCTTGTGTATATATTACAGGATACACCTGGTTGTTATACATCTCCATTAGTCGCTTAACCGTCTCTATCTGCACACCGCTGTGACCGTAGCTTAAAGATTTTATCTTTAGCATCATCATGAGCTTTACGATGTCGATTGGCACCTCTGCACCCAACCCACACGCGTGGCTCATTAGCAGATTGTATTGTAACTGCGCTATCTGGTTTCTATCGATTTTCACACTTTGCAGGCAACCGAAGCCGGTATTTATACCGTAAAAAAGTTCTTCGCTTTCATTCAACTTAGCATCCAGATATTCACGGCACTTCAAAATTCGCTCGTGGGCGTCAAAGGTGATCGATACAAGCTGGTCGTAGTCAAGCAGGTTTTTCACCTGTTGAAAATGCAACCACTTTCGATCGAGAGGTAGATAATTATAGCTCATTAGTTACTGTTAAAGCAAGCAATTCGAGACGGCAAAGTAATTAAATAAAATGGTAAGGAAACGAACAAAACCAAAGTACAACCATGCTGTATTGCAATTGATTAATTAGTTGCAATGATAAAACAGTCATTAACACAAAGAGCCCTTGACGGGCTCTTTGAAATTTCGGTTTTGTTAGGATTGCCTCTGTCTATTAGGATCGGTTACGGTTCTAATCACTTATCATTTGAAACGAATCAAAAACGGCCTTACCACGGCTGCCTTTAGAAAATAATCCAATTCTAATGGCACGATCCCATGGCGGGAGGAATATAGCGTCTACAGGCTTGTCATTAATAACAGTATAATTTCCGCCATCAGCGGCATATGAAAAGGTGAAATAACGGCCGCCTGTAACCTGTACTTTAAAATTTACTTTGTCTTGAACGGCTAATGGCCTAACCGCCAATGTTGTCACCGAGTCTTCTTTCAACTTTATCAACCTCACTGAGTCTCCGCTATACAATACACTCAACACATTTTTCTCGTCTCCGATTGCCCCGATACCTGCCGCAGCTTTCGTGTTTTTCCTTAATATGGTAGTCGTCGCTGTAAAGTCGCCCGTTAATATTTTTTGCCCTAAAAATGCACCCGAGGGAGTGTTTAGTGCTTTTAATTCGACCGTGCCATTTTTGACTTTAGACTTTATTTTTTGAAATACGCTCCACTCCCAGTTCATAGACAATGAGCGTCCGTCAAAATTATCAGTAACAGGCTCAGGCTTAGGTATTGGTGCAGGATTCACAACAAATTGTACCCAGTTGTCGCTTGTAAATTTAAACTCACTCAACACACCCTGCCGCCCGGTAAATGCGTTGGTCTTTTTGTCGTAAGCGTGGTGGAGAAAATAGAATTTATTGTCTTTTTCTATCGCTGTTCCATGCCCGGGGCATATCCACTGATTTGTGTTCTTTAAGATAGGGTTTGCAGGGTCTTTTTCCCATGGCCCAAGCAGATTTTTAGAGCGAGCGACGCCTACAACATAGGTACAGCCAACACCACAGCAGCCGGCGGCGGCGTAAAACGCATAAAAGTAACCGTTGTGTCGTATCATAGACACTCCCTCAACCAGATTTTCTTCCCAGGCTACTTTATTTCTAAATAATTCATGTTTTTCGCCTACCAGGCCAGAGCGGTCTTCCTTTAGCTCCTGTGCCCAGATGGGTGTAGGTAGTTTAACGCTGTTTGCATCTTCTTTCCATATCAGCCATAGCTTTCCGTTTTCGTCACGCATAGGAAAAGCGTCTATTGACCCTACTTCCTGGCACATCATAGGTCCGAGATCTTTATAAGGCCCTTCCGGCTTGTTGGCAGTAGCTATACCGAGACAAAGATTGCCTCCCTTTTTATGAGCCGCATAATAGACATATACTTTTCCATTTTCGTAAGAAATCTCCGGAGCCCAAAAATAGTAATCAGCCCATTTTGGTAACTTATTAAATACAAACCCTTTTGGTGTCCAGTTTACAAGGTCTTTTGATTGCAGAAGTGGATAAACAGGCATCCAGTTAGAAGTGGTAGCGCTGGCCCAATAATCATCTCCAATCTTAGTAACCGATGGGTCGGGGTGGTCACCCTGAAGCACTAACCTTTGTGCATCGGAAGATACTGTAACAAATAGAGCTAAAACCAGTGCGATAAAAGGTGCAGTCATTTTTTTCATAAAATTCATTTATTAGTTCATCTCCTTACGTTCTCAGTTGCTTATACATCTCTAACAATTATTGTAGCAATACCTATTTTATAAGATCGTACCACCTATTGCTCTCCTCATCTGCGAAGAGTGTTGACACTAAATTTATAGGTGGATGAAGTTTTATAAACCTTTCCGGGCACGAGGACCGTAGTTGGAAACTGCGGCTGGTTTGGCGAATCTGGAAAATGCTGGGTTTCCATTGCAAAAGCAGTTCTAAAATCATCTTTCGCCCCGCTCTTGAACGTGTTCATACTCTTCATAAAATTACCACTGTAAAACTGCAATCCCGGCTCCATTGTATAAATGTCCATCACTATTCCCGATTTGTCACCAACTACGGTAGCCGCGTGACGAATAGTTTCATTTGAGTTTTTATTGAGGACAAAATTATGATCGTAACCGCCCCCGTTTATCAGCTGTTCATTTTGCTCATTGATTCTTGCTCCTACCGTCGCAGGCGCTCTAAAATCAAAAGGAGTTGCTGCTACAGACACTATTTTACCGGTAGGTATTAAAGTAGAATCTACGGGAGTGTAAGAGTCGGCGTTTATCATAACTGAATGATTGAGAATAGTACCACTTCCCTCACCATTCAGATTGAAAAATGCGTGGTTTGTTAGGTTTACCACAGTTTTTTTGTCCGTCGTTGCCTCATAATCCATTTTCAACTCGTTGTTGTCAGTAAGGCTATAAGTAACCTTGACATGAAGATTGCCGGGAAAACCTTCTTCCATATCTTTTGATAAATAAGTAAATACAATGGTTCTTTCACTGGTTTGTTTTGCATCCCACACTACATATTGAAAGCCTTTTTTACCTCCGTGAAGCGTGTTAGGCGGATTGTTGATAGCGAGGGTATACTGCTTGCCGTCGAGCTTAAACCTACCTCTTGCGATCCTGTTACCAAACCTGCCTATGGTTGCACCAAAATAAGGCTCAGTGGAAGTTTCAAATCCTTTTCTATCAGCAAAACCCACTACAACGTCTGTAAGCTTTCCATTTTTATCGGGCATATACAACCCCACTAACCTACCACCATAATTTGTGAAAACGGCCGTCATATTGTTCCTGTTTTTTATCATAAACAGGTCTGTCTTTTTACCATCGACAGTATCTTGAAATGCCTTTCTGTCTAATGTGATGTCTGTAGAAATTTGAGAATTAAGTTTTTTAATCAGCTCTGTTTCGTCTTTACGATAAGGTGTTCCATCTTTTCTAAACACGTCGTGAAACCACTCTTTAGGTTCATCGCCATTCTCAATAGGTGTATCCCACGCATAAATGGTATTGGTTTTGCCGGCTACAAGTCCCCAGTTAATCGCACCAATATTGTATGATTTCAGCAGGGGGAAAATGTCTTTAAAAGTACTTTTTCTCGACCTTGCCATGTATTCTGTACAAACAAGTGGCCGTCCGTACATCTTCAACAGATCTATTACCCTTCTGTGCATTGGCACTTCCTCATAGTCATGGTAGGTTATAATATCAGAATTGGCAGCCTGAAAGGCATTTAGCTCATAAAAGTCCCATGCCCACAAGCCGGCAGTTATAGGCTGGTCGGGATTGACGTCTCTAGCCCATGAAAAGACTTTTCTTAACAGGGGAAATGAAGAATCGCGCTTGTCACCATTGCCTGGCTCATTATACAAGTCCCACATCAAGATACGCTTGTCTTGCTTAAACGACTTGAGCATACTCTTGACATACTTTTCGAGGCGCGGAAAAACCGTTGTGTCTTTTGAATACGGGTCACCCGGGTCCTGCATCCAGCCTGAGTTGTGTATACCCGGTTTTGGTGCAGGCTGTGCACCTGGTTTAGGTACCTTGTTCCAACAGTCATCAAAAAATACAAAAATCGTCTGGATGTGATGGCTGTTGGCAATAGTGAGATATTGGTTTACCCGCTGCTTAAACCCTGTGCTATCCTCTTGCCATACCAGGCTGTGTAAAAAGACACGCATAGCGTTAAAACCAATACTTTCCGCATAACCTAACTCTCGGTCTATGGTAGTAGGATCGAAGGTCTCTGCCTGCCACATCTCTAACTGATTAATCGCTGTACTGGGTATAAAATTGGCGCCGGTAATCCAGTTGTGATCACTGTACCAATCGTTCGCCCTGGCCGCACTCCAAACTTTTGACACCGGAGCAACGACTTTTTTCACCGCTATAGTTCTGGCTTTTTGTGCATCTACATTAGCAGCAAAAAAGAGACATATAATAAAAACAGCACTACTTCTCATACTCATATCCGTTTTTTAATTTTGATTATCTGATTATCTGCTTCATTTAGTTGTTCGTCGTCTTCGCCCTGCCGGTGCCTGCAGCTTGTCGCCCGCTTTTACCGGTTCTCCAAAGTTTGGTGTGCCATCTTTGTTCCACGTAAACTTCTGAGCTCGCGGAGAGCGAGTGCCGCCACAGCCCATATTAGGTGCAGGATTAGCGTGGTACAATATCCAGTCCTCTTTACCATTGGGGGACTTGAAAAATGAATTGTGGCCGGGCGCATATACTTTGTTTAATGAAGACTGTTTAAAGACTGAAGCCGGCGTCTTTTGCCATGAGGCGGAGTCAAGCAGATTGTTACCGGTAAATGTAAGCATGCCGAGTCCGTAGAAGTCCGTCCAGCAGCCACTGGCCGAGAAAACCAAAAACAGTTTGTCTTTGTGCTCTAATATTTGAGGGCCTTCGTTTACATCTACATGAGCAGGGTCTCCCTCGGCCTCATTAGCGATAAGGTCTCCATATTTTTCCCAGTCATAATAAGGGGCTGATATTCTCACTCTCGGTCCATCTATCGTCCACGGATTTTTCATTTTTGCTATATAGATATCCTGCGAGCCATTTTTATGCGCTTCCCAGCCTGCCCATACCATATACCATTGCTTGTTGCGCTCAAAAACAGATGCATCTATAGCCCATCTGTCAGTGCTATCCGAAATCTTCCCTTTGAAAGTCCAATCTCCCTCCAATGGGTTTTTAGAAGGGTTTTCGATAACATAAATTCGGTGATTGATATTTTTACCATCGCTGGCGGCGAAGTATACATACCATTTATCGTCAATAAAATGAATTTCGGGTGCCCACAACTGCCTTGAGTAAGCAGTGCCTGTCGGAGGTGTCCAAACTGTTTTCCGCTCTGCCGTCTTAAGTTCTGATAAATTTGCCGTCTTCCAGATTACTATCCTGTCGCCCATGGTCTGTGTGTAATAGTAATAGCCGTCTTTGTAAATATTCCAGGGGTCTGCACCAGATGGAAGCAACGGGTTGGTAAAGGTGTTATTCACCACGCTGCCCCTAAAGACACTGCACGATGAAAACACGAGAGCTGTAAAAATTATTAATAGGTTTTTTGAAGGAAGTTTTTCAAAAAGGTTAATCATCTAATGCCTTAAATGTCTTTTTATGTGGTTAAGATTATTCCTGCTTCTGTCTGCACACCTGTACCAAATTTTTTAACTAGTATCACAACTTCAGCCGGCTATTCCCCTGACGGCTTCCTGATGGGAGTATTGATGAACACAGGAGTACCAAAGTTTGGAGTTCCGTCTGCTTTCCAGGTAAACTTTTGCATTCTTGGGTTTCTAACATCGCCGCAACCCTGGTTAGGCGCAGAGTTGGCGTGGTAAAGAAGCCAGTTCTCAGTATTATCAGGCGATTTAAAAAAAGAACAGTGACCGGGGCCATACGCACCCGCTGCCGGGTCCTTTACAAATACAGGGTTAGCTGATTTTGTCCAGTCAGTTGCGCTTAACGGGTCTCCACCAGCCTTTAATGTACTCATGCCCATACAATAATCGTCGGTCCAGCAGCCCGATGCAGAAAATACTAAAACGAGGTTGCCTGCAGGATTCCTGATAACCTCAGGACCTTCATTTACTGCCGGTGGCGCTCCTATCTTCTCCCAAGCATAAGTGGGTGATGATATCTCTACGCGGCCGGTTGCAAGGGTCCATGGGTCTTGCAGTTTAGCAATATAGAGTCGTTGGGTATAATCACCAGTTGTAGCATGACCTGACCAAACCATATAATTAATACCATTATAATTAAAAATATCAGCGTCAATAGCCCAAAAATCAGCGGCAGGATCTTTCACCTGGCCTTTATCTACCCAGGTTCCCTGTGTTGGGTCGGCTGAAGAGTTTTCCAACACGAAAATTCGTTGCCCCAGGTTGACGTCGCCAGTACCCGCCGTGTAATACATGTACCACTTGTTGTTTATGTAGTGCAGCTCGGGTGCCCAAATGTTTTCAGAATTTGGTCCAGTAGCGGGCTTAGTCCAGATAGTAACCGGCGCTGCATAATTTAGCCTCGACATCGTTTTCGTCTTCCAAAGTCTTATACGATCTCCCGAGGTTTCTGTATAATAGTAAAAACTATCTTTTTGAATAACCCACGGGTCTGGCCCGCTTGCAAGTAGTGGGTTGGTAAAAGTGGTATCGCCACCGGCAGGCTGCGTTGGTGTAATTGCCGGTACATCTTCCTTAGAGCAACCGACTATAGAGACAAATAAAAATGCTAGAAGTAATTGGGCGGTAAACCTCATCATTAAATAATTAAAAACTATGAATTCTGTAAAAATAAAACAGGCATAGTTAGCTTAACTATGCCTGTTGCAATATCGATTAATAACCAGGGTTCTGCTTCAGGTTAGGATTTACATCGAGGTCAAATTGTACAATAGGCAGAAACTCATGTTTGCCTTTTACAAAATTTGCAAATCCGGCATCTCTTACCGCAAGCTGGTTGCTTAAATCGCCCCATCTGTAGAGGTCTTCCCACCTGTGACCTTCACCCACCAACTCTGTAATTCTCTCGTGCTTTAACTGGGTTAAAAAATCCGCCTGGTTTAGTCCTGGTCTAACATCTGTCAGCCTTGGCAGACCTGCACGTTGCCTTACTCTGTCTACATACTGATATGCAGCATTTGTCTGCCCCATGCCGTTTAAGGCCTCAGCATATAACAACAGTACATCGGCATAACGAAGATACCTGTAGTTGTTGCCAGAGTGGAATACTTCACCATTCATAGTTGCATCGTCGAGCAGTTTGCGAAAATAAACGGTGTGGTTGGTAGCTACACCAATAGGGTCACCGGCCACATTACTGTAATTACGTGAAGCCCATGTCTGGCCGTAAACCATCGTAAAATTCGGACCTCTTTCATCTGTCGAGTCATAAATGAATGACGCAGGTAAACGGCGGTCTCTTCCCCCATCAACAGTTCTTTCTTTCAAAAACTCCCATACTGTCCATCTGCGCGCCTGTCCATCGGTAAAACCGATTGGTCTTGGAGCGAAAAACGGCGGAATTGAACTTCCGTAGTTTAGCCTGTCGACATCGCTTAACTGTACATCGTTATCGTGGTTATCGGTAGGGTTTGCCGCATTTTGATACTCAAAAACCGACTCTGCATTGTTCTCTGACGTCTCTATAAAATTGCTTCTAAAATCAGAGACAAGGCTGTAGTCGCTTTTGCCCGCCCCCTCAACCAGGTACTGTAAAGCCTGCTGCGCCTGGGTATACATACGTTGCTGCAAGTAGCATTTGCCCAACATGGCGTAAGCAGCACCTTTTGTTGCCCTTCCTAAGTTTTCATTAGTGTATTTAGTTGGCAATACTGCAGCGGCATCGGTAAAGTCTTTCTGTGCCTGCGCATAAACATCTGCCTGCGGAGACGTAGGCGGATAGTCGGTAGGGGCAGAAGTGTGTAGCTGAATAGGCACATTGCCAAAATAAGTAGCCAGATAGTAGTAGAAATAACCACGGAGGAATTTGGCCTCGCCCAGCAACTGTTGCTTTTGGGCATCATTCATTGTAATCGCAGGTACATTATCAAGTACCTGGTTGCACCTGTTGATGCCAACATAACAATCTTCCCATACTGTTCGGGTTTCCCAAAGATTGTAATCGGTAATGTTGAAGGCGTCGAAATTATTTATCAGAGTGGCATTGGGGCTGGTGCTAAATCCCTCGTCAGATCTGATTATCGTTATAAAAAACTGGTTTCTCGCCAACCCAACTCTATGAAACGTACTATAAATAGCATTTACGCCTTTTTGCGCGTCATCACCTGTCTTCCAGTATTGCTGGGCAGTAGGCGTGTTCGGGTTTTGTATATTCAGCTCATCTTTTTTACAGCCGGTTATTAAAAGGCCCGCTGCTATGGCTGTTAAAAATATATTTTTCATATTAAACACTAATTGAATTAATTAAGTTAAAAATCGCACTGAAGACCAACTGAAATAATACGGTTTGAAGGCCAGTTACCTGCGTCAAATCCTCTTGATATAATGCCTGTACCCTGTACATCGGGATCAAGACCTTTATACTTAGTGATTGTAAACAAATTCTGACCGCTTACATATACCCTGGCATTGGTAAAACTAACGCTGCTTAAAAAACTTTTTGAGAAGTTGTAGCCAATCTCAAGATTTCTTACCCGTACATAACTACCACTCTCCAGCCATCTGTCAGTCTGCGCCATGCTATTTACTGAAACAGTCGGATCGCCTGGCTGGTTAACAGCTAAACGAGGGTCTTTCGTATTTGTATTGGTTGGCGTCCACGGGTTGATGTCTTTTCTAAAGTTACTAAGTTCATATGCGTCGAGCGTTCTTCTGATATCATTGTAAATAGTACTTCCAAACACCCCGACCAACTGCAGGTTAAAGGTAAATTGCTTGTAAGTTGCATTGAACTGTGCGCCAGCCTGCAATTTTGGCCATGGAGAACCTGCGTATTGCCTGTCACCATTGTTTATTTGTCCGTCTCCATTTGCGTCAACATACTTGATATCGCCCGGCTTCGCGTTTGGCTGTATTACCTTACCGGCCTTATTTGTATAGCTGTTTATCTCTGCCTGGCTTTGGAAAATACCTGCAGTTTTAATTACATACCACTCACCTATTGAGTGACCAACCTGGGCACGTATAAAGTTAGTTGCCTCGATGTAATCTACCTGGTTGCCAGCTGCATCCACACCTCTGTTACCAACTGATACTACCCTGTTTTTAATGGTTGTAAAGTTGGCAGAAACATCCCATTTGAAAGGATTGTTGCGGCTGCGGTAAGTAGCAGAAAACTCGACACCGGTGTTCTTAATAGATGCTGCGTTAACCGCAGGATTACCACTACCGCCAAGGTAGAATGCAAGCGGAAGATTTACGAGTACATCTTTTGATAATGAGTTGTAAACATCAATGGTTACAGAGACCCGGTTTTTAAATAAAGACGCATCTAAACCAGCGTTCTTTTGGATCCTTGTTTCCCAATGTAGATTGGGGTTTGTAATTAGCGCCTGGTATGCACCGGTCATGGGACTCTGAGAAGTACCGTAAATTGCTCTTGGTGCATAGTTTATTACAGCAAGATAATCCCACGAACCAAGTACATCACTAAATCCAAGTTTGCCATAAGAAGCGCGAAGTTTTAGGTCGCTTATCCAGCTGACATTAAAGAATTTCTCTTTGCTTATTCTCCAACCAAGTGCAGCTGAAGGGAAGTATCCTGTACGGAAGTTAGAACCAAACCTTGAGTCCTGGTCTATTCTACCGGTCAGTGTCAGCAGATAGCGGTCATTATAAGCATAATTTATGCGGCCAAGGTAACCATGCGACCTCCAGAACAATGGAGTGCTACCGCTGGCTGAAGGAGAACCTGTTGATGCATCGATGGTAGTAAATGTGGTACCATTTGCATTTTGCAGGTAAAGTCTGCTGCCACTGGTAATGTCTCTTTTTTGCTCGGTGCGCGAGAAGCCGAACACACCGTTAATGCTATGCTTATTGAAAACCTTATTAAAATTTAAAGTATGCTCTAGCAGGAAGTTGGTGTAACGAGACCTGGACTCGCCTACACTGGTTGCAGGCGGCTGGTTTGCATAACGCCAGATGCCGCTATCCCTGATTTCTTTTCCAAAGTCAAAACTTGCTTCGACACCTGCATTGAACCTGTAGCTTAACCAATCAGCAAACTTAAAATCAAGGTAAGCGTTACCAACTATCTTGGCAAAATTGAAGGTTTGTTTGTCTAAGGCTACGTTTGCTACGTAGTTATTGGCATATGAAGGCACATCCGAAGTTCCCATACCCCATGCGCCGGGGTTTGCAGGAATGTTTTTGTATGGTGCTCCCTGTACGCCAATGATTGGCAACATCTGTGGTGCCTCGTAAAAAGCATTGATACCGCCACCTGGATTTTTACCAGGCTGTTAGAAGAAGAGACCTCACCGGCTCTGCAGGGGTTGTAGACATGGCGAATGCAAATCGTGTTACGACAGGTTCTGTGGGCGAAGCGATTCAAGGGTTGGTTCCTGGTGTGACAGTGAGAAACTCAGGAGCGCCAGGTAGCAACGCTGCTATAGAAATAAGGGGCGTGGGCAACTTTGGAAACGCAACTCCATTGTACGTAATCGACGGTATGTTGTCTGATGCAAATACAACCATCAATCCAGACGACGTTGCGTCTATCCAGGTTTTGAAAGATGCTTCGGCAGCTGCCATTTATGGTTCACGTGCCGGTAATGGTGTAATTATCATCACCACTAAAAAAGGTAGAGAAGGTCCTCCAAAAATTAGTATTTCAGGCAAGGCAGGCGTTAACCAGATTCCCAGGAAGTGGAATGTGATGGACGCGGCGCAGTACCTGAAGACAGTACAGACTCAGTATCAAAACTCGTCTACTACACTACCGGCGGGTATCGCTGCACAAATTGCTAACCCAACCATTAATACCAACTGGCAAGACCAGATTTACCGCACTGGTTACACACAGGATTATAACCTGGGTATATCCGGTGGTTCGCAAACTTCAAACTTTTTCATCTCGGGCAGTTATTACAAAAACCAGGGCGTTATTATCGGCAACGATTTTAACAGGGTAAGCCTTCGTATAAATACTGAGGCGAGAAAAGGCAGGGTAACATTCGGCGAAAACATGGTTTTAAGCTCTACATCTGGTAAAAATCCAGGTGGCGGTATCAATGCTTTTTACGAGGCACCACAGATGTTGCCAATCATTGGCGTACAGGGAGCACCATACAAAAACATTCCTGCAAA
>Ga0115848_101015_pt1 | contig 11677 bp, 10 predicted proteins | sample InSIn3gowninarea_FD_83862 | JGI IMG/M metagenome (GOLD analysis project Ga0115848, IMG submission 83862) | reverse complement strand
TAAATTTTATTAGAAGTTAAAAATTTGTGGGACAGATTTACCCACTCCGTCCGCAGTGGGTGTGGTGGGCCCGATCATGTTCCCGACGGTCCAACAAGCTCATGAGTGAGGGGTGGGAAGCGGGGCTGGCTGCTCAGCACCTCACCCCACCTCGGCGGCCCAATCTCCAGCCGGAGCGGTGTGTCGTTGGGCTGCCCCGGTGGCGGGTCGTTGGGCTGTGGGGTGGGGCGGAGGCCAGCCCGGTTGACTGCTAGCCCTTCGCCCCACCCCGGAGGCCCAACGACCAACCAGGGTGGGGCAGGGGGGCTGGCGGGGCCGGGTGGGGCGGGAGTGGGGAGAGGGGGTGGTTGTTGGGCTGCTAGGGTGGGGTAAGGGTGCTGGGCCCAACTGCCGGCCCGGGTGGCTGGCCGATTTTCAGGGTGGCGCAGCAGGGCGCTGTATCTTTTAAATTTCTTATATATATATTTAAATTGTTATGTTTTACAAAATTAATTATCATTTATCGTTTTGTTTGTTAATTTAAGCTATTATTTTTCTGTAATTTAATGATTTATATGTGTCTTTATTTCTTTAGGAAAATGGCATCAAACAATATTTCTGTGAATCTTTCTAGACCAAACACTGTTAAAGGCAGATCTTCAAAAAACACCGTTGAACGAACCAAACGTGAGCTGATAGCTACAAATATTTCAAGTGCCTCAAACGATAAGAAGATGATTTTATACTGGAAGAAATCAAAAGAAGTGAAACTTCTAGCAAATATTTGGCATGTGAAAGAAAGAGAAAGCCAAGATGTGCAAATATATCTATATGTTTATATATCTAACGACAATGGAATTTATGAGGTGCTGGGAAAGGTAATAGACATGTGTTCAGTACTAGACAGTGAAGTTGTTTACATACTTACAAACCCCACAAGTCACATGAAAGGATTAAATACCAATTATCATATTCATTGTACGACACGAGAGAGGTATCTACAAATTTGGGTAAACAAATCGTAAATGAGATGAAACAAAATATTGTAAGTATTATTATTTATATTTGTGTTTTACGTTCTTGCAACCGTCTCATTTTATAACTTTGTTTTTATTGACATATAATATTTTGTTTGGAAGAATTTTGTTGAAAGTTGTTCAATTATGTTGGGAGACATTAATTTCATAGAGAATGATATTATAAACATTGTCAGCAGTTTCTACTCAGTGTCAGAAGAAGATATGGCAAACAAACAAAATGTAGTAATTCATGATGCTACAAAACTACATCCAAGGGATCAAAAAAAATATGTCTCTAGTGGATAAATCTAACAAAGGTAGACATGTTACTTTTGAAGACGAGGAAGTTGACTTTGACACTGAAGAATATGTTGTCGTTACTAAGGATGACATTGGAACTGATTTTCTAAAGGAGAAGAGACGTAAAAGACCAAAAATAACAATGCCCAAGAATAAATTTGTTCTAGTTAATGATGAGAATGTTATGAGGAAGAAAAGTAAAGTTGAACATTCTGAAGTAGTCTTTACCAACAGTTAAGATCCTAGTGAAACTTCAAGAGAAAACAGAGAAATCATTACACTAGGTGCTGATTTAGAGGATGACATTAGTAAAACAAAACAAAATTCCATATGACAAAACTTGACAAAGAGACTTAATTGAGGGTGGTTGTACATTTCAACTTAATGTGAGACAAATCTATAAGGCAAGTGAAGGACAATGTAAATATCAAATCAGAAAGACACACCACCTGTATGTTCACAACTTGAAGACATTGATGAGGTACAAGCCATATGCTCATGTGGTTAATTATGTGCTTCTTGTTGGTCCAGTTCAAGTTCCCAACAAAGAAGCTGTTATAAAACTAGGTCACAAAAAGATAGAAAAGATAGATCAATGCCTTAGAATTCAACCTCTTTGAGGGGCCAACCTCCTTTACATTACACAAATGAACAATTCTTGAATGATTCAAATGACAAAACCTCTTTTCTATATATAGGAGTCTAAGGGGTCACAATATAACCATGACGACCTAACAATAATAATATAAAGGCACAAAAATAAAAATAGAGGGATTCTATGGTGCACAATAATAACAATATGGGGACAATAGGGGCACAAAAATATTAATAAGGGATACAACGACAATAGTAATGGGGGAATCACTAGTATTATAGGGACCTAACATGCCCCTCTCCTTCAAAAAATTGTTGCCCTCAACGCTTGAGTAGTTCTTGTTTCTTTGACTGCTTCAAGTTCCAATATGATTTTTCCTTCCTCATCAAGTTTTGGCAAAATTGTTTGAACTTTATTTTGTTGGAAAATCAAACATTCCGCTACAAACTTTTAAATATCCGATTTAAGGCCATCCAAAAAAAATCCTTCTTAACCCTATGGTAGGTTTTTAGAAATTCTGAGTGCCCTCCTAAGGGAGAGGTGTGCAATTCCCTAAGAATCTTTTGTTTGAGTTGGGAATTCTTACATAGGTATAACCAATCCTTGTACCATAACGAATCATTTCTCAAGCTAAATGTATCAGATGTATTGGGATCTTGTTGTATCTTCATCCTATAGAGTTTCATCATTGTCTTCTTCCACAATATTTTCTGCTTCATTTTTCTAATTTTCCTCTTCTAATGGATCTTTGATGTCTGTGAATCTCCCAATGTATGTCTTTCCAATCATTCCATGTAATGGTGGTTGGGGTTCCTTTGCCTTTTCTTCCACACATGATTCACTAAAGTCCTCTTTCTTCAACCCATTTTCTTGTATTGCATCTAAAAGAAATTGAAGAGCATTAATTCTTTGTTGAATAAAATTGCACTGTATTGGATCTTTTTCAATGACAATGCAAGTTCTTCTTTTTTGAAAGAAACATGCTAGTGTTGTACCTAATTATCAAGCACAAAATAAATAATGAAGTAGATTAGTACAATATCATATAAATTAAAAAATAAGATATTGAAATTCAATTCAATATAATAAAACTTACCTGAGCCAGAAAATAAATCCAGAACCCAATCTCCTTCATTTGAACATATGTTTATAAGATAATTAATCAATAATTGTGGTTTTTGATAAATGTTAAATATCTCTCCTTTTGCTTCTTTGTCTTCATATGTTAGTTTTCTCACAACAGTGTCATAAGCCAGTACTTGGCTATGACTCTTTCCATCTACCCAATTAAAAATCATAGACATATAGCTATCATCTTTTGCCCAACTATCAATATGGATGAACTCACAATCATTTATAAATGGTTGATCTTCACGGTTAAGAAGATTTGACTTTTTCCTATAACATGAAATAGTAAAAGTTCAATTAACTTGTACATAAATGATTTTTTTAACATTAATCAAATATAAATTTTCAACGTCTTACCATGTAAATTGCATCCTTGAGTTTGTTTTCCCCTTGAAGCTTGACAATAACATTGTCAATTGTGTGTCTGAATGAAATGTCACAAATCTCCATAATGGTGATGATGTGACTTCTAGAGATCCTGCAACCACTTTACTAAGAGCTTAATAAGTATAAGGGTCATTATCATAGTCAATGTTTGGAATATTGGAACCATGGGGAATATATGCAATAACTAGGGCATAATCCCTTTTACGTATGAGTTTAGCAATGTCTTCACAGTCGCCTTGTATTACTTGATATTGAATAGTGTCAAACCCATTCCAAATGAAATTAGTATGAGTTGGATCAAGTTCAACATTCTTAAGACGTTGCTTATTCAGTCTTTCAATCCTAATTTTTTCAATAAAGGTTCTGAAACTATTTGGTGTTCCATTTGCACCCTTCCTCATTTTTAATAATAAAAAAATATATATGTAAATTATAAAATAAAAATAGTATATAGATGAATAAAAATGAATGTATAAATCAACATACATTTTTAAATGCAAGATAAAAAAATTAATTAATTAATGTTGATGTAGAACTTGAATCTGGATAGTTGCGTACAACATCATCCCCACTATCTTCATTCAACAATTTAACCATTTGTTCTTGTATATTCATGTAAACTTTGTGACTGCATAGATAAAGTAAAAAAAAAGTTAATATAATGATATGTATAACAAATATTACCAATAACAATATGTTATATTTAAAAGAAAATTATAATCTAGAATTAAGTAGAAATAATTCAACAAACTTACTTTTGAAATTCCTCAGACATTTCCTCCAATGATAATTCCCCTGACCTCACACGAGATAATATTGCTTTGACAAATTTTTCATCCTTTACTCCTTCCAATGCTCTCCAAGGTGTGATAGTCATATCTTCTAGAAGCTTCTTCATTTCAGAACCTGATTTAGTATTGCTACATATCAATGGTTTAGACCTTTTGACCTTTTGGTTTTTAATGCCAATGTTCTCCCACATGCTAAAAATCTCATTAATCAATTCTCATATCTCTCCAGTTCTAAATGCCAACTGGAAAATGTTATCAATACCTCTGAATAAATCAGTATTTACTCTATCGTCTTTTGAATTGATTTTCTCCTCAATTTGATAGCCTATTTCCATACAACATTCCTTTCGGAAATCTACAGTAACATTTATCTTATCCCCGCCACATTTTTCTTCAAATTCACTATGAATAAATCTAACCCTTTGGATGAAATTCATAGACATCCTATATTCATTATCTGAATTATGATTTCATGCCACTAAATTTGTTTCTATATCTGATAAACCAGCATAAATGATACATTTCATTGTTTTAAAACATGGGTTATTGGGATATTGCTCCATCAATTGTCTTTGATCTTCTACAGAATGGTTCCCTCCAAGCACATAATAATTGTATTCAAAACATTTTGACTTATCAAATGCTTCTGTTAGGTCACTATAATACTAGTGATTCCCTCATTACTATTGTCGTTGTATCCCTTATTATCATTGTTGTGCCCCTATTGTCCCCATATTGTTATTATTGTGCCCCATAGAATCCCTCTATTGTTATTTTTGTGCCTTTATATTATTATTGTTAGGTTGGCTTGGTTATATTGTGACCCCTTAGACTCCTATATATAGAAAGGAGGTTTTGTCATTTGAAACATCAAAGAATTGTTCATTTGTGTAATGTAAAGGAGGTTTCCCCTTGAAGAAGCTGAATTCTAAGGCGTTGATCTATCTTTTTGTGAGTTGGTTTCATAACCCCCAGTATTTCCAATCAAGAGAATGGCATGTTAGCCCCTGTTACTCATGAAAAATGGGATATCTACGTGGGGAATATGAAAAAGAATCTAGAAGGGTCAATTTGTAACTCATGTTGAGGGTTGAATAGGTCAAATATAACCCCTAGTTGGCTATTGGGTTGTGTTATAATTGCCACTAGGAGGAAAAGGGGTTTAATCCTTTTTGTTTTTTACATAGTATAGCAGAGTAGCCAAGAGTGGATAAAGAGAGAGAAAAAAGAGGGAATTTGTATTCTATATAATCCCACAAGCCACAGATCTTAATTAACTCCATAGAGAGTTCCTTCTCCTTTGTATTTACATTATTTCCATTCCAAACAAAAGAAATCAAAGCAGTCGCACGTTCTAGTTTGGTTTTTCCCCAAAAATGTTTTCTCTCAAAACGGTTTCCTAAAGCATATCTTTGTGTTCATTTTGATTGGTGTGTATATGTATGTTTTTGTTCTCTATTTTCCACATTTTATCCATTGCATGCATAAACAACAAAATTAGTAATGACATGTATAGAATCTAGAGGAAGTAATCATTCATAGTATAGATTTTGGTTTATTTTAATAAATTTGTTGTGATGAACTATCCTATGGAATATCCATGAAAATTTACAAATCAAATATCATAGTACTACAATGATTTTCTATTCAACCATCTCTCTTGGGTCAAATTATTAGTATTAGTTTGGAAGGAAACCATGCCATAAGTCAAGTTGTATGTTTTTTATAAATGGCTTATTTTCCTATAGGTCAAACACCTTAAGAAACAACTTAACTCTTAAAGAGGGAAACAATCCACAGCCCTAGCCAACACAACCACTTGAGGTAATATATCAATTAAAAAGGGAAATGTTTTCCATATGAGTTTTTCACAATCAATCATCAACAAATGACCCTCCGTGCTCTTTAAATAGATATCATGGAGAAATTTAGTGATAAGCCATTGATATATATAGCCATTAGTATCAAGTAGAAGATGAACCAATGGATCACTTTATGTATAGAATATATTGTAGTTTTCAAATTCGATAACTACAAATGCATACTAATGTATTCTAAGAAAACACAATAAGAAAACATGCTTAATCTAAATATACATTAGAACAAGTTGATCTTAACTAACTCCTAAGTGTCTAAAAATCCTAACATCCCCATTTAAGAAGAACTTGGGATAAGATTGAAGGATTTACAAAGGTGACACGATAGGAAAAGAAAAAGTTATTAGAGCTTATCCCCCTCAATGAAAGCTTCACAACTTCTAACATAGATTAAAGTTTGGAAAACTTTACTTATATAAGAGAGTTTGTGAAAATGTGTGCATCTAAAGGAATAATAGCACCTTAAGAATCAAATATTGAATAATATTTTTTATGGAGTGCATGCTTCGCTCAATGTGTTTGTTGCATTGATTTTGAACTTGATCTCTATTGAGCTTGCCATTACACTTTGATTGTCACACCAAAGTGTATTTGGATGCTACCACTAGAATCCAAACTTCTAAAAGGATTTATTGAACCCACAAGGTTTCTTGACTTGCATTAGCTATTGCTTGATAGTTTTATTTTTCTAAAGAGAGAAAGAGCTTATTGCTTCTTACAAGCCTAGGTGATGGGTATAGTACCAAGACTAGAAACACAACATATAATAATTTTCAAATCCTCAGGGTAACATCCTAATCAAAATTAGTAAAACCAACCAACAAAGAAGACCCCTTCAACCTGGGAACTTGTGCCATGATTGAAAGAACAAAAGTGTCCTTAAGACTAAGTGGGTAGTCAAAAACAAAATTAATGAATATGGAAAAATTATCATAAATAAGGAAAAACATGTGTGTATGTAAGGGATATGCACAAATTGAAGTAATTGATTTTAAAAAAACCTTTGCTCTAGTTGCTAGATTAGAAATAATTGGCATTTACATGTTTTAAAGGCTTCAGATTTTATCAGATGGATGTTTTATTAGCCTTTCTAAATGGATTTTTAAAGGAAGAAGTATATAGAACAAGTATAAGGTTTTTTTCTTTTCCAAAAATAAAGACTATGTATGTAAATTGAAGAAAGTTGTTTATGGATTAAAACAAGCTCCAAGAGCTTGGTATGCCAAGCTGGACCACTATCTTCATCAACAATGTTTCAAAAGAGGGGTTGTTGACAATAATATATACATAAATATAGAAAACGACAAATTATTAATTACACTTGTATATGTGGACGATATCATTTTCAAAAGCAATAATGATGATATGAGTTGTGGATTTTCTTAGGAAATGTTAAAGGAATTTGAAATGTCAATGGTTGGATAATTATCCTTCTTCCTTGAACTACAAGTTTCTCAAACGAATGAAGAAATATTAATTTCCCAATTCAAATACCTCAAGGAGATTCTTAAGTGGTTTGGAATGGAAGAATTTGCACTAGTTACTACCCCTATGATTACCAGATGCAAGTTGAGTCAGGATGATGAATCTCTTGAAGTCGCCTCAACTCTTTACAAGTTTATGATTGGGAGTATACTATAATTGATAACTTCAAGACCATATAGTATGCAAGTAGTAGGAATGGTTGTAAGATTTTAATCATAACCAAAGAAATCTCATATGCAAGTAGTAAAGAGGACATTTTGATATTTAAAGGTCACACTCGATTTTGGGCTTTGTTATCCTAAAAGTACAAATTTCACATTAACGACCTACACAGATCTTGATTGGGTAGGTAGCATTGATGACAGAAAAATGCCAATGGGAGTCAAGGAAAATTTTAAGCACGGAAGTTTATCTTGAGTTTTGAAACCTTGGCGAATCTTACTAGTCCCTAATATGTAAATTATAATTTTTTTGGTGATATTTTTGTAGAAATACTTAGATTTACAATGATTTTATATTAGTCAATATAATATTTTGGCAATTTTTAAGGTAAATAATCGTGTACTATAAAATTTGGGTAAATCATTTTAGAAAAAAATGGATATTGATGAATCTTTTTTTGGAAAAAGCATGTAAAATTAGCCCACCTATGAATATTAGCCCCTAAAATTTTCCATGGTGGGAGTGCATTTTTCTCATGATATTTCCTTATGTCTTGGTCAAGTAGAAAGAAATCATCATTTTCTATTTCTAGAGATGAAGCCAAATATATAGTAGCAATAGAGAGTTGTACCCAAGTTCTTTGGATGAAATAAACTTTGCTTGACATCAAAGTATAATATGATTAGCCAATTGCCATTTTCTGTCACAACACTAGTGCAATCAATATCTCAATAAATCATGTCATGCACTTTAAAAAAAATAACATTCCAATAAAGCCTCATTTCCTCAAAGAACAAATCGTCGAGCAAAATGTCAAGATGGATTACATTGGCACTATAAAATAGATTGCTAACATCTTAACCAAATCACTACCCAGAGTAACCTTTGAATATCTCAGGACGAAGTTGGGAGTGATCTCTCCTTTATCTAAGTAAAGGAAGCACAAACTTAAAGGGAGCACCCTTTGCTATTTATGTCAAAGGGGGAGAGAATGTAGTAAGGGGGAGCAGTTGACAAGAAGTATGGAGAGAATATAGACAAGGGGGGCATCTATTATAAGGAGCATATATCAAATTATTTTCATCAATAACAAAGTGGGGTATTGTTGAAAATTTTTGGTATTGATGTCAAAGGTTTTCCAAATGAAAGAGAAACTTACATAGTCAAATAGCATATTGCGAGACCTTTCCAATGATATATGGCATGCCTTTTAGATACCATATATTTGAATGCATTTTTACTCTAATTAACTAGCTCAAATGGGAGCATAATATATATGTTTGGAAATATTATTCCAATACCTTTCCAACTATATATGGCACTCCCTCCAACTCATCATGGTTGAGGAGAATTCTTTTGAATATTCATTATACATTATTTTAGTTGCACAAGTCAGTTGAGCCAATCGACAAGTTGACCTAGTCTAGAGCCAAAATGCATTATAAATAACTGTGAGAAGGAGCATTTCTATCCACTCGCTCAAGCAAATAAATTTTTTTCTAAGGAAAGGAAGAAGCGGGTTATATATTCAAACCTCATGAACCAAAGGGAAAAGAAGTGAAGCTGAGTTCTAGCCAAGTTGGATGATTTTTTGGGGATATATTTGTTTCCCTATGCTATAAAGGGTTTTTGGCACCATTTTTGGGAAGGTTTTTGGTTCTCACTTGAATGAGGCTAAATTTTTTTTCAGATGAGGAAAAATTATAGCTTAATCTAGAGGAAGAGTTTCATCCCTATTGGATACCATGTTTCAACACTGTTGGAAGAGTTTCATCTCTAGTGGAGGCTAATTTGCAGCCCTGCTGGAGGCCGATTTTCATCCATGTTGGTGGCTAGGTTTTAGCCTTGTTGGAATCTTTTTTTAGCCCTATTGAAGGACAATTTATAGAAATATTAGCGTTTGAGTTGTAGTCTTGGTTAGAGGATGATTTATAGACCTATTGGAGGTTGAATCTTGGTTGGAGGCCAAATTCTAGACTAAGTTGTGTACAAGTTTCTAGGGGGGCATAATTTCTTTGAACAGATTCCAATCCTATATATTTTCCCTTGAACAACTATAATTTGGTGCTTACTCATGATTGGTGTTGTCATCCTCTTAACAGGTTAGAACCTACAATATTTGTAAGTTGGTTCTTACAGAGGGTTGGTGTCCTCACAAGTGGTGGTAATAAATTGAATATTTTTTAAAAAGCATTCAAGTGTTTCTTCTTCAAGTTTGGATTTTCACTTTAATCTCTTTGTTCATGCATAATGTTGATGATTGATTATGTGATGATATTTAGGTTTAAGATTAATTGTTAAAAGTAATGAATTATTGATTCACCCTCCCCCCCCAGTATTTCCAATAAAGAGAATGCCATGTTAGCCCCTGTTACTCATGGAAAATGGGATATCCACGTGGTGAATATGAAAAATAATATAGAAGGGTCAATTTGTAACTCATGTTGAGGGTTGAATAGGTCAAATCTAACCCCTAGTTGGCTATTGGGTTGTGTTATAATTGCCACTAGGAGGAAAAGGGGTTTCATTATATTTGTTTGTTACATACTATAGCAGAGTATCCAAGAGTGGATGAAGAGAGAGAAAAAAGAGGGAATTTGTATTCTATGTCATCCCACAAGCCACAAGTCTTAATTAACTCCATAGAGAGTTCCTTCTCCTTTGTATTTGCATTATTTCCATTCCAAACAAAAGAGAGCAAAGCAACCTCATGTTCCAGTTTGGTTTTTTCCCAAAAGTGTTTTCTCTCAAAATGGTTTCCTAAAGCATATCTTTGTGTTAATTGTGATTGGTGTGTATTTGTATGTTTTTGTTCTCTATTTTCCACATTTTATCCATTGCATGCATAAACAACAAAATTAGTAATGATATATCTAGAATCTAAAGGAATTAATCATTCATAGTATATATTTTGGTTTATTTTAATACATTTGTTTCGATGAACTATCCAATGGAATGTCCATGAAAATTTACAAATCAAATATCATAGTATTACAATAATTTTCTATTCAATCATCTCCCTTGGGTCAACTTATTAGTATTAGTTTGGAAGGAAACCATGCCATAAGGCAAGTCGTATGTTTTTTATAAATAGGTTATTTTCCTATAGGTTGAACACCTTAAGAAACTACTCAACCCTCAAAGAGGGAAACAATGCACAACCCTAGCCAACACAACCACTTGAGGTAATCTATCAATTAAAAAGGGAAATATTTTCCATATGAGTTTCTCACAATCAATTAGCAACAAATGACCCTTCATGCTCTTTAAATAGATATCATGGAGAAATTTGGTGATAAGCCATTGATCTATATAGACATTAGTATCAAGTAGAAGATGAAGGTCAATGGATCATTTTATGTATAAAACATATTGTTGTTTTCAAATTAAATAACTACAAATTCATACTAATGTACTCTAAGAAAAAACAATAAGAAAACATGATTAATCTAAGTATACATTAGAACAAGTTGATCTTAACTAACTCCTAAGTGTCGAAAAATCCTAACATCCCCATTTAAGAAGAACTTAAGATAAGATTGAAGGATTTACAGAGGTGACATGATAGGAAAAGGAAAAGTTATTAGAGCTTATCCCCCTTAATGAAAGCTTCACAACTTCTAACATAGATTAAAGTTTGGAAAACTTTACTTCTATTAGAGAGTTTGTGAAAATGTGTGCATCTTTAAGGAATAATAGCACCTTAAGAAGCAAACCTTGAATAATATTTTTGATGGAGTGCATGTTTCGCTCAACGTGTTTGTTGCATTGATTTTGAACTGGATCTCTAGTGAGCTTGCCATTACACTTTGATTGTCACATCAAAATGTATTTGGATGCTACCACTAGAATCCAAACTTCTAAAAGGATTTATTGAACCCACAAGGTTTCTTGACTTGCATTAGCTATTGCTTGATAGTTTTATTTTTCTAAAGAGAGAAAGAGCTTATTGCT
>Ga0115848_101012_pt1 | contig 11682 bp, 6 predicted proteins | sample InSIn3gowninarea_FD_83862 | JGI IMG/M metagenome (GOLD analysis project Ga0115848, IMG submission 83862) | reverse complement strand
GGCTAACATGGAAGAAAGAAAGGAAGCAACAATGGAAGACAAAATAGAAGCACACCAGAAGCAATCTTGGAATCAAAACTTGGCGTTAGATAAGAAGAAAAACTAAATGAAATTTTGGTAGGAAACCAAGAAGTAATAATGGAAGCAATATTAGTAGCCAAATTTGGAGTTACCTAAGAAGCAAAAACATAAGAAATTCAGGTAGCAAAAAAAGAAGTAATTATTGAAGAAAAACTTGGCATTAATTGAGAAGGAAAAAAGGAAGTAATTCAAGTAGAAAACAAAGAATTAATAATGGAAGCAATATTAGAATTCAAACTTGGTGTTCCCAAAAAGCAAACAAAGAAGCCATTTCGGTAGCAAACCAAGAAGAAATGATGCAAGTAATATCAGAAGAAACAAAAGACACTATAATGGAAACCATAGTAGAAGCCAAAGAAGATGCCATAATGGAAGAAAATATAGATGCAATAAGCGGCACCATATTGGAAGCACAACTTGACGTTATGATGGAAGCATAGCTTGGCGTTAATTAGGAAACCAAAAACGGAGTTATTTTCGATGTCATACCAAAAGAAAAGTAGGAAGCACAATTGGGATCAAAATGAAAAGTACAAATGGAAGAAATTATTTTTGTCACCATTCCTGACAATATTCCAAATGCAAATCAAGGCGCCCATGTGAACATGTATTTTTTTGTCAAATTTTGTGATGCCACTTGAAGCCAATTCGCGCGCTTGAAAACATTGGATTCTCACACTATTTATGGCATTAATTGCCTATTTTGTTGTAGGTTTAAATATTTGCTATCCACCTAATAATTATTGATAATTAAATTAGAATTTTAGAAGCCTTGTTCCAAAAATGGACACGCCTATAGAGGTAATTTATTTTTTTTAAAATTATCAATTTTTTTTTTTAATTTTTTAATTTCTTGCGACGAGAAGTGCTCTCGAGCCTAGTATGGATTTGATGTTGTAATGTCTTGTCCTGTCTTGTCCTATAAACATTTTGGCTTAGTCAAATTACATTAAAAATAAATAAAAATAAAAATTAATAACGTGAAAAAAAATTACTTAGTCAAAATAAAAATAAAAAATAATGAAAAATAGCGTTAAAATAAAAATAACTTCATGTTATTCACACATGATATGAGAACATATGGTATTCATGTGGAATATAGCATATTTAAAGGGGAAAATTAAACCAACTTATATCTATGTTAACTTCGGACCTACCAAGCATAGAGAGGGAACAAATCTCCTAAGATGCAAACATCTTCTAGAGTGAAAAGAGATTTGATCCCTCTCGACACACTTGTTAGATCTAAAGTTACAATGGATTTAATATAGTTATTATTTTATTTGTTTTAATTTAAATTTAATTTTTATAATTATTCTTTATTTTTTAAAATGTTTTTTATTATTTAATTTTGTTTTAAATAGTTTTAAAATTTTGTTTTAATTTATCTTATTAGTTAATTTTATTTTATTTGATATGTTATGTGGGTCCTCATATGACTAGCACACCTAACTTGTGGCTTGAGTAGTTGTAACCCAGGGGAATTTAAGCCATCAAAATCACCTAGGGATCGTACCTAGCCTGGGCTAGACCAACCCTTCACATGATTGGATTTTTGCCCACATAGTTTTGAATCGGTGATCTTTACACTATGAAGTGTCTTATCAAAACACCCTCTCACCATCTATTCTATGCCCCATGGGCATTTTTTATTAGTTAATTTTATTTTAAGCAATTTTAAGATATTGTTTTTTTTAAATGTATTTTTATAATAAAAAATCAATTATTTACATATTTTAGATTTTTTTTTTTTTTTAATCCATGAGAAATATTTTTGTATTTCTAATAAGTAATATACATTTTTCAATATTCAAGGGACTAATCATATTCAACTATAAATTTCAAATCTACTATGACAAGGCTTACCATGTCATTTGTAGGAATTAATTCTAAGTGGAGAGGATAATAATCATTCCTGCCAACCACCCACGACAAACCAAATTAAAATGATTTAAATTGTTCTAAAACTGTATTTTAATTAATTTTTCTAAATTGATTTTAATGTATTCTTATTTTAATTTTTTTAATGTATTTAAAATAAAAATACTTTATAATGTAATTTTTCCTTTAAATTTTAATTGTTTTTTCTTTTTAAGAAATTATAATTTTTTTATTTATTTATTTTTTATTTTTTTATTTTTTGTTTAGAATTGTTTTTGCTTTTTTCTATTTTTATTTTTCACTTTTGTTTTCTTATGATTTTGTTTATAATGGTTGGTGCTAGGTTTTCTAGTCATGTTTTCTAAAAAATTATAATTTCAAACTCAAAAAAATAAAAGGTGTTATTATATATCTTTTCACTTACGTGGTTAGGTTTAGTATTTTGCTTCCAAGTGTACTAACTATCAAGGTCACAGTTTCAGAAAACTTACAATTTTATCTCTACTAAAAAGAAAATGGTAGAGTGAACTTTTCAATCTAGGGGTCAATTTATGTTTTTCATTGCAACTATGTTGTTTTCAAGTCTTGGAGGTTCTAAAGAAGTTATAATTTTAGCTTTAAAAATACAACATGGTAATATTGTTTGTATTTCTTTCCAATTCAAGGGTTGATTTTAAGTTTTTTGTCAACAATATTATGATGTTGTTTATGCCATGATTACAAAGGCAATAATTTTAAGCTTGGCCAAAAGGGGAGTGCTACTAATAGCACCACTTTTCAAAATATGGGTAAAAATAACCACTAAATGCATCTTCTAGAAATATGAGAACTTTGAAGAGTTATCATCAAGTTGGTAGCTAAGTTTTGCAGAATAATAACTATAACATATATCTTTATTTGATAATTATTGTAGGAATCTACTGGAATTCCAAATCTTATTAGTTTACTAGAATAAAGGAGATAATATCACTAATGTAGTTGAAGATACTTCAAATGTAATCAAAATAAAGAAAACATCGATGATGATGTATTCTTGCCATGAAGAGAACACCAAAATGAGGTTATTCGGGAGGGGATGTAGTGTCCCCAACTTTTTATCCCCATAATTAATTCTAATTATTATGATTTCACTGTTGGTTATGCACCAACATGGGAAAATCATGAAAAATCATGAGGCCTTATCCTACAATGCCTCCCTGACAACGGCGCCAAAATGTCGAGCGGTATAAATGCAATATTTCCACCAAAATTCAAATTGTCAATCCGGGTTGGTAAGCTTAGAGGCATAGTGCAATGAATGCCAGAATACGACCTCAAGGATCTGTCAAATAAAAATCAAGCTCTTGCAAGAAATTCAAAAAGGAATCATTCAGGAAAAAGGAACAAGAATCTTCAAAGAAAAGTAAACACACTGGGAATCTACTTCTGGCTCCTCTTCTGGGTTGAGTAGACTCCTGCATAAAGTCTTCCTCAGTTGTCTAGGGGATAAGGGAATGTAGGCCCCATTCCAACCAACAAACTGTTCAAGAAATAAAGAATGTGATTAAGGAAACAAAGGATTCAAACCTCTTAAAAAATATTGCTATGTTGCAAAGATGAAAAGCATGAAATGAAACTAAGAAGTATAAAGCAACTCCATTCCAACTAATCAATGGAAATCATTGAATTATTTGAAGAGAATTGAGATGATATAGGCACTACTTCTTTAAAGATAATTCAGTGTTTAGCTGTAAGGAAAGTTTTCAATAAGAACAAATAGGACACATATATTTTCTGTTTCTTACCTTGATCTTATAAAATCATTAAATACTTCCGCTACAATACAGAAATATTATATATGATGTGTGCTTCATTTAATTATGATGGAAGGGATATCAATCATAGCTATTAACCTCAAGACATTTTAATAATTCTGTGAGTGCTTTACTTTTCCAATAAAACAAGATTCACAACTTCACCTTATGCTGATCTTGGAATTTGTTTATTAAGATTTCAAAAATGAATTTTTTTCTTCAAAGTGCAAGAATGAGTTTCACATTTAAAATAATGTTTTTAAGGAAATCATGAATACATGTTAAGTTAAATTAACTAGAACTCTTACTCAACAATTGTTTCCTTCACCATTATATCCTGAAAGTAAACCTCGTTATGCATCAATGATATCAAGGCAAGTCTCACACTTAACTTGTAATGGAAATAAGAGATATAGTAAAACATTCATTGCTTATCCTCTACCTTGGTCATTATAAAAATACATAACAATATTATTAATTGAACTAAAATGATCAAAGCTATGCGAAAGAGTTGTAGATAAACTCACCAGTCAAATGATCAAAGCATAAAAAAAAAAAAACTGTGAAATGAAATCACAAAACTGTATTAAATCACACTCACACCATGCAAAACAAAATGCAACAAAGGAAATCCTAAGAAGTTTTGGGCAACAGACTGGCTGGTGGGCCCAACCACCTAGCTCATTTCCCTTTCAGTAGCCAACTCACAGTATCAAAATATTCAGAAGAAACATAAATTCAAAATAGAATGCCATAATATATTAATCTCAAAGTCCTGTTACATAATTGTTGAACAACACAGAGCTGGGCTCCAGTGGTCCCCTCCAGGTATCATCCCACTGGGCACATAGCCTCGTCCCTTCCTACACAACAAAACCAATTCCCATTTTCTACAAAGAAATGTGATTTATGAAATACAATGCCGGATTTGGATCTGCTTTTCGATGCACAACCCTCTGTCTTATAGTAGCAGCACTACCCCAATTACTCAGATCTACAGTTAATAGGAATAAAAGTTTAGAATTACAATTGATTTAGAACCAAAATTAGAAAAATTGATTTCGACTGGGTTCTAATTGTTGCAGGACGTGTCGATCTAGAGATAACTACAATGACTAGTGCCAATGCATTGTTGACAACTATGTGATGATTGTTTCTTTGAATTTAGCTCCATATGTTGCTTGTCGTTGTTTTCTGCGCTAGTGAACATCCCAATTGTAAACCCGAGCAATGGTGACTTGTGTTCCCTTTGATCTTCTTTTTGAAGCATTATCGAGCTTGAGTTTGAGCAATACCCCTTAAGACATTGAAGAGATTGAGTGCGCGATCAAAACCAACCTCAATTTCTAACAAAATGACACAAGAAGATTATATCGTTCGCTTGTGTCAGGTACAACTAAAAACAATTCATCAGAGATGCTTTTCTAGGAAACTCTTGTTGCTTGTTGCTTTTACTCTAGAGCGGCCCCTTCTTTTAAAATGTCAGCAACATCCTTGAGAATGTTAAGTTTAGTAAGTGTAGTTGCTTGCATGTAAAATGCAGTTGGCCAGTCAGTATATATACATTGTTCTTACATTGTATCATGAAGAGCAACATCTGGTTAACCATAAAGAAGATATGCTAAACTCCACCTTGCATAAATAGTAGTGGATACTATGGTCCCAGCCTCTATAAACTGGGTGTAATAGTCTATGGTTATCTTAAAGTCTTTTTCACGAAAATAAACATCACCACGCTTCCTTGCATTTAGCATATCTTGCATTTGTTGTTTCCACTCTTGGAAAGATAACTCATTAGTATGTTCATCATCCTTATAATGAATCATGACCATATCTGATGCATTGCAATCAAATCCATTCTAGCACAGGTTTTTCCCAACTGAGAAAGTGGAATTTGTGGATATGGCAGTGTTTCTTACTGTTTCATTATAACCATAATAACATGAGATGGTACCTCTGAGCTCTGCTTAACCTTTTTAGTTGCAGTACTTAATTCAGGCGATGAAACTATTCCTTGATTTGCATCCTTTTCTTCTACAAGAAATTCAGCTGGAATAGCCTTCTCTTGTAAAAATGGCACAGATACATCTCCTTCACCAGCATGAAGAACATTATATTTCAAGTCAATTTGACACTGATGCTTGCGTTTCCATATCATGAATGATACAAATATCCATCTCGAACACCTTCTCCTCAAAACCCATATGCTCATTTTCCACCATGACAGTCCGAAGTATGAAAATCATAGAGGTGAGAACATTGTTTTGCGTTGCTGGTACATGAATTGTTCACTTGCCACAAAGAGAGCCTATTACATTAATGAAATTTTTTACATTAACTACTCTTCAAATTAACAAAACATGAAGAATTCATAAATCAATAATTGTTGCCTCTTAATTCCTCTAGCTAATAGCCCATTAGTGCATAAAAAGAATAATAATGACTATAAAACCTAGTACATGCATAAAGTTATTCAGCAAAAAGCATGAAAATCTAGACAAAATGGAGGCTCAACACTCCCCCACGTCGACCTTCTTGCATGTCCTCATGCAGGTCAAACCATAAAATTATAAAATCATGGAAGAAGTGGGGGGGGATGCTTAAATATTAATGATTATACTATGCTTCCTAAGAGTGCCAAAAAGAATCTCCAGCAAGGAAATATTAATATATCGAGTATGTCATCATTTTTAAAGCATTCATCAAGTCTGTAACATCACTATTATAGTGCCAACAAAACCATGTTACAGTCCTTATGAAAGTATTGAGTGCAGGAATAATAAAATTTCAATGTAACAAGATTAGGTACAGGAAAGCAATGCTTTGTACCAAATATTATGGAAAAAGAGGATTGCACCTTTTTAATAGAACTCACATACTTGTTTTCCTGTCTCAAATGAAATCCATGCTTGTCATATATTTCTTTTTCAGAGTTATTTTTTCTATCCAGAGTCTTATTAACATGCATGATAAAAAAAATCATTTTTATGTTGAAAAGGTGCAATTTCAAAAAGAATACCACAAGATTCTTGCACCTACTATAGCAATCCTGTACCTAGACCATGTAGTGCTTTTAGAGGTAACCAAAATCAACACACATTGTTGTCTATCAACACCTGGTGAGTAATCATTGTTGAGCAATTCATCACTCTAAATACCATAAGGAATTGAAGTGAATTATGATACCAGAAAAGGGAAATAGAAATAGAACAAGATGACACCTTCCTGGACCAGTCAACAACTTCTTCATTGAACACTCTAAATTTTGTTCTCATCTAGATGCAAAACAAAATTTCTTTTAAATCCAGTACAAATAATTACCTACACTAAGGGTACCACATCATTAAATATTCCTAGTTTTTGAAAGATATAACTCAAAGCATCATGCTCAAATCATCTTAAAACCATTGTCCAAGAAATAAAATGATGAATTTAGGGAAAGAGAAAGATAACCGAGTAAATATTAGTATGCAATTAACTTTAATACCATAGATATGTCCTTGCTTCCCACGGGCATCTATAGCCTCAACAGGGATTTCTTTTAGCCTAGTGAAATGCCTGTGTCCCACTTACTAGATATATATATTCAGAGTTATCTTATTTAATTTTAAAAATTAGATGATGGCCATTGTCCTCTCTTGGTAACTAGCTGATGGAAGTGCCACTCACAAGAAGTAACATAGATGAAGATGCCGGCTCATGATGAGACCTCCTGTCTTCTAAATTTTTAGCTAAAAATCATTACTCTGGCTTGCTGACCAGCGACAGTAATGTCATGCATGTTAGGTCTCATGATCATGGTAGGTCAGCTCATCATGAGGCCTCCTATCCTCCCCTAAATATTTTTGTAAAGTCCGATTGTAATTAACCTCAAAATTTACTTAATAAGTGTGGAGGCAGATCTACTCCTTGAGAGTAGGGGATGGTGTGAAAAGTTTTTAATAACTAATCATTACTGGCTAGCTCCTCTACCCTAAAGACTTATTTAAATAAGATGTCTCAGATAATGACTGAAAGAATCTTTGAAATAATTCTAGTTTTCTCATGAATAGCTCATTATGATCTTTACAAGAGTGATCCATCATAGGGGGCTCTCTAATAGTACCTTCTAATGGAAACTGAAAATATGTATCTTAGATGACAACTCATTAGAGTGGTTAATCATGGTTACTTTTTAAAAATCATGAGGTATTAGGGTGAATCATACTCAACAAGATTTGTCACAAATGTGTGTGTAACGACCAATGTGGATTAAAAGCAGTTTCGGTGGCTATGCTTTGGAAGTCAAAATCCTAATAGCATTGTTGTAACATCTTTATTCATGGCATTGATTTTATTCTTTTACCCTACTCTACTCTAAGAAGCAGAAGACTCCCTTTTAAGTATAAGAATACTTCCAATGCATCCATGTGCACAACAGGAGGATAACCCTACTCATGTTCAACTTTGAAAAGCATATTCGAGAAAATACCAGAACATGAGGAACCAGTTGCATTAATTGATGTGATGCTACAAATTGTTGAATGATAAAGGAGGAGTGGATACTGAAAATCATTTGAAACCAAGATTCTATGGGATCCATATACTCTTGGTCATTTGATTCATGGACAACATCTGGTGCATCATGAAAATCCTCCACGTTTCTTTGTTTATCCTCTAAAGTGCAGGTTGGATAATATGTATGTTCTTTAATATCTTATTCTAATGGCTTCTCCTCATCAAGCATGGTCCATAGCTTTTTGGTTTCCCTAGGAATATCTTCTGGAACTTCACGAGTATTTTCTTCCATAGGGATATACCTATCTCTAGTTGATGCCAAAATGTGTTCTTCCTATGAAGTAGAGACCTTGACTTATGCTAGAATTTGAGATAGTTCTTGGAATAACATCACACTTCCTAACATTTCCCTGCTAGCTGGAAAGTCTTGCCAGCACCTGGATTGAGAGTGGGGGGTTCTTTTAGCACTTGAAGAGTAGAAAAATAGAAACACATTAACTCAAAAATTCAATTATAGTTAAAGGAACAAGCCAAGATTGTAAACTAAGAATATCATACTTGCGAAAATTAAATAATATAAATTGCAGAAAAGAAAGGAACCCAACATCACACTTTGTAGTGAATAAAATCACTCTTAAAAACTCAATTATAGTAAATCAAGCACCAAAATTTGCAGTAAAATGAATCACTCATAAAAACTCAATTGCAGTAAAAGAAACAAATCAGGCATCACACTTTGCAGTAAAGGAAATCAATCATTTGCAATAAAGAAAACCTGGCCTATGATCTCTCTGGCAATATTGTCCAATATGCTTGAGCAAGCAAGGGGAATCTCATTCATCTAAAAAATCAATTGCGAAGAAAAGGGAAAAGCATGACAAATCATGAGGTCTTATCCTACAACACCTCCCCAGCAACGGCGCCAAAATGTTGGGCGGTATAAATGAAATATTTACACCAACATTTAAATTGTCAATCTGGGTTGGCAAGCTTAGAGGCGTAGCAAAGTGAATTCTAGAATACGACCTCAAGGATTTGTTAAATAAAAATCAAGCTCTTGCAAGAAATTCAAAAAGACATCATTTAGGAAAAAGGAACAAGACTTTTCAAAGTAAAGTAAACAAGCTAGGAATCTACTTCTAGCTCCTCTTCTGGGTTGAGTTGACTCTTGCAGAAAGTCTTTCTTAGTTGTCCAGGGGACAAGGGAATGTAGGCCCCATTCCAACTAACAAACTGTTTAGGAAATAAAGAATGTGATTCAGGAAATGATGAATGAAAAACCTCTTAAAAAATACTGCTATTTTGCAAAGATGAAAAGCATGAAATAAAGCTAAGAAGCATAAAGAAACTTCATTCCACCTAATCTACGGAAATAATTGAATGCTTTGAAAAGAATCGAGATGATATATGCACTACTTCTTTAAATACGATTCAATATTTAGCTGTAAGGAAAGTGTGCAATAAGAACAAATAGGATAAATATATTTTTTGTTGCTTACCCTGATCTTATAAAATCATTAAATACTTCCTTTACAATACAGAAATATTCTATATGATGTGTGCAAAATTTAATTCTGATGAAAGGAATATCAATCATAGCTATTAACCTCAAAAAATTTTAAGAATTCTGCAAGCACTTTACTTTGCCAATAAAACAAGATTCACAACTTTGTCTTATGCTGATCTTGGCATTCGTTTATTAAGATTTCAAAAATGGATGTTTTTATTCAAAGTGCGGGAATCAATTTCACATTTAAAATAATGATTTTAAGTCAATCATCAATGCATGTTAAGTTAAATTAACGAGAACTCTTACCCAACAATTGTTTCCTTCACCATTATATCCTTAAAGTAAACCTCATTATGTAGCAATGAGATCAGGGAAAGTATCACACTTAACTTGTAATGGAAATAAGAGATGCAATAAAACATTCACTTCTTATCCTCTACCTTGGCCGTTATTAAAAAAAAAATATATATATATATATATTATTAATTGAACGAAAATGATCAAAGCTATGAGAAAGAGATGTAGATAAAATCACCAATCGAATGATCAAAACATAAAAAAACTATGAAATGAAATTATAGAACTATATTAAATCACACTCACACCATGAAAAACAAAATGCAGCAAAGGAAATCCAAAGGAGTTTGGGGCAACAAACTGGTTGGTGAGCCCAACCACCCAACTCATTTCCCTTGTAGCAACTAATTCATAGTGCCAAAATATTCAGAAGAAACACAAATGCAAAATAGAATTCCATAATATATTAATCTCAAAGTCTTGTTACATAATTGTTGAACAGTGCAGAGCTAGGCTCCAATGGTCCCCTCCAGGGATCATCCCACTGGGCACAAAGGCTCCTCCCTTCCTTCACAGTGAAACCAATTCCCTTGTTCTGCAAAGAAATGTGATTTACAAAATACAATGCTGGATCTGGATCACTTTTTAGTGCAAATCCCTCTGTCTTATAGCAATAGCACTGCCCCAATTACTCAGATCTACAGTTAATAGGCATAAAAGTTTAGCATTACAATTGATTTAGAACTAAAATAAGAAAATTCAATTTGGATTGGGTTCATATTGGTGCAGGACGCATCGATTTGGAGATAACTACAACAACAAGTGCTAATACATTGTTGACAACTATTTGATGATCGTTTCTTTGACTTTAGCTCCACGTATTACTTCTCATTGTTTTCTACGATGGTGAAAATCCAATGGTAAACCTGAGAAATGGTTACTTTTGTTCCCTTTGATCTTCTTTCTGAAGTGTTATCAAGCTTGAGTTTGAGTAATCCCCCTTGAGACATTGAAGAGATTGAGTGCGTGATCAAAAGCAACCTCAATTGCCAAAAAAATGACACAAGAAAATTGAGTCGTTCACTCATGTAAGGTAAAAATAAAAACAGTTCATCAGATATGCTTTTCTAGGAACCTCTTGCTTCTTGTCGGTTTTCCTCCATAGCGACCCCTCCTTTTAACCTGTCAGCAACATCCTTGAGCATGTTAATTTTAGTAAGTGTAGTTGCTTGCATGTAAAATGTAGTTGTCCAGTCAAGATATACACATTGTTCTTGCATTGCATCACAAAGAGAAGCATCTAGTTGATGGCAAAGATATGCTAGACTCCTCCTTGCATAAACAGTAGGGGATATCGTGGTGCTAACCTCTATAAACTGGGTGTAATAGTTTATGGTTGTCTTAAAGTCTTTTTCATGAAAAGAAACATCTCCATGTTTCCTGGCATTTAGCATATCTTGCATTTCTTGTGTCCACTCTTGGAAACATAACTCATTAGTACCTTCATCATCTTTATAATGCATCATGACCATATCTGATGCATTGCAGTCAAATCCATTCTAGCACAGGCTTCTCCCAACTGAGAAAGTGGAATTTGTGGAGATGGAGGTGTTGCTTACTATC
>Ga0115848_101010_pt1 | contig 11692 bp, 11 predicted proteins | sample InSIn3gowninarea_FD_83862 | JGI IMG/M metagenome (GOLD analysis project Ga0115848, IMG submission 83862) | reverse complement strand
GTGAAAACGAGCTGCCAAAATGCGCCTGTTAGCAATTCGTTGTATGTGAACAATCATCAATGATCCGAGATGGATTATGAAGAATCAAGAATGACTTACTCCAACCAGTGGCATTAGATAGTCATCGCTGCGAGGAGGTGAGAGGTAGATGATGAGGGAAATGGTGGGTGAGAATATGCCAATTCGCCTTTTCTAGCATACTTACGATCATATCTGTATGCGTACACATACTTCTGATGTTGCAGGAGCACTACGCCATCGAAAAGGCACGAGTACTCCTGACTTTACCAACTTTACCAACTTTACCAACCTTATTTCCTAGCGCCTGGCTTCTACATGCTGCGCCTCGTACAGTGGGGAATATCATACCATTACTATGGTAGAAATTCCCGCGGTACACGTTTGATAAAATGGAGTCTCCATTGCTTAGGAGAGCAAATGTCACTCCTAACCGGCTGAACGTGGAGGAACCTCATTGAAAAGGCTAGGAGGCCCATCCCGCGGAACTCCATGCGTGGAAGCGCATAATGTTCAGCTGACTTTGAAGGCTTGCACTTGCAGATGAAGTTCAGCACCAGAGACGCACACGTTGAATGATGATCTCAAAGCTGGAATTCCCGTTCCGACTTCCGAGGGTCGTAGATCTTGATTTATCGAGGGACTTCTGGCTGTAAGCACATTAAGCTCGCTCTAAGTCGTCTCAACCACGTGGGCTATGCGCTTGGCGTGACGCTTCTCTAGCGATCAGACTTCGGTTGTGGACGCTGCAGATTCGAGAGCGCAAGAGTGGATTCGCTTTCCTTGATTCCGTGCACTCTGGCGGCAAGCTATGGAGTTGGAATAAGTCAAGGCTCGAAACCGGGCATAGGTTTGTGGTGGAAGAACCCGAGGGGTGCGCGGAGTCGAGAGGCTTGGAGAAACCTCCTCGTCAAACCAAGTGGCCCCAGGTCTGCATCTCCTAGCGTTTCCAGGCTTTTCACGACAGTCGCAATTTGGGCATGATATCAACCTCAAAGGCCGCCTGATCTTACAATGTGGCAATTCTGCCAAGTACGAGTGTGTAGTTGCTAATCGTAAGCCAGATTTTTCGCACACTCTTCCGAATGTATTGACTGGATACTCGACCACAGCGTAGACATCGACCGCACCGACTATAGTCGAATCGAGAATGGTCTCTGTTGATCGGGACCCAACGATACCTCCCTGAAGATACTCAACAGTGTCGCAGCCAGAAGCGACATTGAGCTCTACGACCATTTGATCGCTCGCTGGACCGATCAATCTCGCAATCTTGCCGTGTACTGTGCATCTGGGTGTAGAGATACTGGCAAGTCGACAGCCATGATCGACCACTTCCTTGACAGATATGACATGGATATCGAATTTGACAGCGAAAAACTGCGCAACAGTTTCCACACAGTCGGCGCTCCTGGTAAACCTCTGCAAAGCGCAGTGTTTCATCGCCATTCCCCTGCTATCAGCACGTTGATCGCAAGAGGTGCGCAACCTGCGCCTGCCATATTCGGTACAATCGGTGGCCTCAAGTTCGTAGAGGGATATCTCCCAGCCTTTCGTCCAATTTTGGACGCTGGCGCAGACTTGGGCGAGGTTTACGACTGGGCAGTGCGTTTGGGCAACACTCAGACAGCGAGGATCTGCTTGGAACGAGGCACCGATCTAATGAGAGTACCTGGGGAGTAGCGAGCGCGGGATTCTAGGAAAGCGGCAAGATCGAAAGCCGAAAGGATAGGTGGGATGATGAAACCTGATGATGAGGACTCAGAAGACGAAAGACTTCCGAGATGCAGGAGTTCTTGAGATCGATTCCCAAGATAGCGTGAATGCGCTGCCTAGGTCTGTGGGTCGTGAAGCTTTGTCAATGGCCCTTTAGCCCGCGTGCTATTGTACTTACGAAAACCATCCGCGGAGCTGGTCGCGGATCCTCCGATCCTGCCCGCCGTGGCAAAGACAGCGAGGAGATCCCTAGACACCGACGTGGTTCCATGTCCAAAGTCCGTACAGACCCTTCAAATCTGCCGCGAAGGGTATGCAATGTAAATCAGACCTACAGTTTCAATAACGAGGAGTTACATTCGAGGAGAAGTAATCTTATGATACGATTACGATACGAAAGATTAGGACTTGCTCAGCGTAAGGTAAAGACCGGCTGTGCAGGAGATAATGCTGACAATGAGTGTCTGCATGCCTCCTTGTCGGACGGTGTAGCAAGAAATGGAACGAAAAGAAGAAGAACACGACACTCGACTGAGTGTGCAAACACCTCACAATTCTCCACCGAGCTCATACCACCTCCCACCATCGCCTCTGATCCTCCTACGAAGCTTCCTATCACCATTCTTCCTGACAACTAGTACGACCAAGCGGAAGCTTCACTTTGGTCGAGGTAGTATTGGCATGTCAGATCCATCCAGATGCAGCGCTTTGAGCTGCCATAAGCGTTTGGTCCATTCCACTGCTGAGCAAAAAGCTCCCATCGAACCGATTGCGAACGTTACAAGTCATAACAGTCGCAGCTCTCTTTTCCAAGGGCAATCTTTCATCCTGAAAAGATGACAAAGATCAATCAGCTTTCGATACCGATCTCGTTTATTGCGGCGGCGTAAGCGATGTTCTCTATAAGGTGTGCAGGACCAAGGTAGAACGAAGGCAGGTCCGTGACGATCAATGACTGTTGTGGACATACCTCCGTTTGTTCTTCAATAAAACTAGGGAGGCTCGTCGGATCATCTCGCGAATGAGTAAGCAATTGTAGACTACCTCCGTAGCGATCCTGATAATTTCATCCAGCCATATCGGAGTATTAGAATGCTTGGCCTGCCAATGTGGCACAGAGAGTTGGCCCATAACAAACCCCGTCAAATAATTACAATTGGCCTTTGTTATAAACTAGATTTTCTAGCTCATCCTTCCGCGCATCCGCATGTCACCGCTAGGCAGGGATCGGGTGCCGCAATGATCCTGATCCCTTGGCAACGGCATCTGTATCTCCAACTTCTAGATCCAGAGCAGCACCGACTCACCAAACCGCACTCGCCACAAGACCACCACGTGCTTCAGGACTATTCCGCTCTGCCGACAGCAGGCAGATCCTTTTCCTCCTCGCGTCTGCGGATGAGCAAGGACCAGACGGAACAATATGCCAGTCGCAAGCTTTGCAATTGTTGCTGCTAGAGAAGCGTGAGTTGCGCCACTTGAAGCGAGGTGTCTTCGGAGCCAAGCTCCCTGCACTACGACTCAGACGCCGTCCCTATTTCTCTTGCTTCTGAAGAACCCTTGCAATGGACGAACTGCCGGTCAGATGCTAGCAAGCTGTGCAGGTGGCAATGCGATGCGGGTGGAGTCGCCCTTAAGGTGATGGATAACTTCAAAAGTCCGACCTGGTACCCAGAAAGAGCGATGAATTGCTATACAATTCCATCCATTGACCTTCAAGGTGCATTTTCGCCGCCATGGTTTCAAGAACAGCCCTTCTTTTTTTGCTAGTCGCATTCACTACTCATGTCGCAGCGGCAAACTTCTTCCCTTACGAGAAGGAGCACTTGACCGCAGAGAACATCGAAGAAGTGCTAAACGACCGGCTGCCAAAGCAGTCTAGGATTCTGGGCGGTGCTGAGGTCGCCGAGTTTCTATCAACGTTCCTCTTCTCTTCTGTGGACGTGACCAGCGACCACAACACCAAAGTCGACTACGACCTGCAGGGATCCGAGGGCTGCAAGGTCTTTCCGGGTGATGTCTCTTGGCCTTCAAAATGGCTTTGGAGCGGCCTCAAGTTGGCCACGCTGGGTGGTCTTATCAAGCCAGTTCCTGTCTCCAGTGTTTGCTACGCCAATGGCACGGGCGAGATTGATGAGGCTGCGTGTGAGTCTCTTGCAGAGAACTGGAATACGGCGAAGTTCATGTACGTATCGTTTGCTTGATTCTGGCATCATCACACGCTGACGGCCTCGTAGAAGCGATGACCCAATCGAAGTCATGAGCCCACACGAAATCGGCCTCACATGCCAGCCTTCCTCCCTTCTCGACACTAAGGGCTGCACTCAGGGCGGCTACCCAGCATATACCGTCAAGGCTTCCAATGTAGCACAGATTCAGCTTGCTGTCAACTTCGCCAGGAATACCGGCATTCGGTTCGTGATCAAGAACACCGGCCACGACTTCCTTGGCAAGTCTTCTGGCGCTGGTTCACTGTCTATGTGGATGCACAAGATGAAGGACATGGAGTATATCCCGTCATATACCACTTCGAGTTATTCCGGTGCAGCGATCAAGGCCGGCGCCGGCGTGCAGGGATTTGAACTCTATGACTTCGCCTTCCAAAACAATGCAACCACGGTTGGTGGCCTATGTGTTACTGTCGGAATTGTGGGAGGCTGGACTCAGGGAGGTGGTCACTCGCCGCTTAGCCCTCTTGTCGGTATGGGTGCGGATCAAGTCTTGTCTATCGACGTGATCACTGCCGATGGCCGTTTCGTGACCGCAAACGAAAAGGAGAACCCCGAGCTCTTCTGGGCCTTGAGTGGTGGCGGAGGCGGTACCTTCGGAGTCGTCACCTCTATGACAATCAAGGCGCATCCTATCACTCCTGCGACTACCGCTACCTGGGCTTTCTCCTATCCTGCAGATGTCTCGGAAGACACTTTTAAAGAGGCAGTACGCGCCTGGCTCAGCTACTTCCCTCGCTACGCTGACAAACAACTCTACTCCTACCTCAACGTCGTTCCGGCTCCTGACGGTGGCCGATCGTTCATCATGGACCCTTTGATTGCCCCAAACCAGTCTCTGGAAGACACTAAGGCAATCATACAACCTTGGCTGGACGACATCGAAGAGCTAGGTATTGTGCTCGAGTCAGAATGGAATTACTACGATACTTACAAAGGCGTGGCTGACAACGCTCTCACGAACGGGAGCGCAAACAACTACGGCTCCGTTTCTGCAAATCGTCTGTTCCCACGTGAGAATTTCGAGGGCGAGCTCTTCGAAGAGACTTTCGACGCCATCTGGACTAATATCCAGGAAGGCTTCGTGGTGTTGCCTTACAACATTGCGCAGCCCAGTGACTACCCCGATAACGCAGTAAACCCTGCCTGGCGCGACTCAATCGCCTACATCATCATGGGCGCCACTGTCAACTACACCACCAACCCTAAAGAGACAATGGAGGCTCGTCTCGAATTCGCAAATGGTCCTATGCAGCGCTTGCGCAACGTAACACCCGGCTCAGGCTCTTACGGTAACGAAGGCGACCGCTTCGAGCCCAACTTCCAGTGGGCCTACTTTGGCAGCTCGTACCCTCATTTGCTGGAGTTGAAGAAGCGCTACGACCCCTGGAACCTCTTCTACGCTGTTACTGCGGTTGGTTCGGAGTACTTTGAGGTTCGCAGCGTAGCTGGTCTTGCTAATGAGAATGGACGGCTTTGCAAGAAAGAGAAGCCGGAGCTTTATGCGGCTGAGGGCTGAGGGCGGTGGTAGATCATCTTCATATCTGACTGTCCTCTACCGGGAGACCGCCAAAATAAATTGCGTGTCTCTCGTCTTTTCCGTGAAAAAATGTCCTTCCAGTATCGATGGTCTGCTATTTTCGTTACCTCCGAGCCGAGGCGAGGCTGCTGCGAACACAAATTTGCTGCGCCTTAAAGTGCAGTCTTCCCTGCGCTAGAGCGTACTGATATCGTTGAGTAGGAAGCGCTGTTGTCTTTGCTTGGAGCCGTATTCTGTCAGGCTTGTGTGTTCATTCCGATGGAAGAAGAAGATGCGCGTAGTCGATACTTGGCCGATGTCACAGTCTTTTTGGAGGTACCGCCGTTTCCCCAATCTTATCTCCACCGCTCTTTTCCCGATCTTATCTGAAGACTTTCGCATTTCGCATTTCGCATTCCGCATTCCGCATTTCGCATTTCGCATTTCGCGTCTCGCGATCCTGAACTCGCATACTGCACCTCGCGTTTCGCACTTCGCATTTCTTTCCAGCATTGTTACCTGCTTCTATTGTCCTCATCGCCATATGCGTATCACTCACTTGTCCAGTGCTAGAGCCAGCCCGTGCAACTTGCTATCTTGACGCACAAGGCAACATCTGCGCTGCGCCCATCCATAGTTACCCGACGATATGCGTACGACTATCGCATGTCAGTATTGTCGGTATAGATCATGCTTACGCTCTTGCTTGCCTTGGGTAGAAATGCTTACGCCCTTGCAGCAAATCCAAAGTTAAGTGCCACCACGAGGGTTTCGCTCCGTGCCATGCGTGTGACATTGCATCCAGAGTAGATTGCTTTCTCAGTACACCAACAGCCAAAGGGAAGCCCAGTCTTGTTGATTCTGAAGGCCCAGGTGTCCGCCCAAGAGCACTGCATGATGCCCAAGTTTCTCCGCCTACCAAGCGACCTAGAGTGACCTCTTCCCGTTCTGTGCATGGGGCAAGCCCTGTGCAGCCGCTGGTCGATCACGCACTTTGCCACCCAGATCTGCCAACGCCGGCTTTGATGCTTCAGGCTTGCGGTTTGCTCCAGAGTTTGTTTCCGGAATTTGGATTCTTGCATCAACCAACTTTTGGGGACCAGCTTTTGGAGGGGAGCGTAGAGACTGCAAGACTACATGCAATTCTTTCGGTGACCGCTCGCTTCTTGCCCAGTCTTGCTGTCCAACACGGAGGGCCTGAAGCGGCTGGAGAATTCTATGCGGCGAAAGCAGAAACCGCGATTATGCTTCGTGTGCTGGATAGTCCAGATCTTGCAACTGTCCAATCCTTGTTGCTGGTTAGTCTTCACCACTGGGGGGCTTGCAACGGTTCCCGCGCCTGGATGTTGGCTGGTACGTATTACTTGATTTTTTACACTGTGCCTTCGCTGATCATCTCCCAGGAATTGGAATTAGGATGGCGCAAGCTCAGAGACCCAGGTTGACTGAACTCAAGAAGTCGATGGAGGCGCCACCAGATAGGACGAAAAGCACTGCAGAGCATCAAACCTCCCAAGAGTGTATCCGCCGCACGATATGGGCCGCTTTTGTTGTCGATTGTCTTCTAAGCGGAGGAAAGTATCGACCACAGAGTTTCCAGGCTGGCCGGCTTGATCTCTCCATGCCGATGGGTGAAGAGAACTTTGCTTTCGAGACCAAGCCTGATAGACCGCCGTCGTCCCTACTCCAGGTAGCGCCGAGCACATTCGAGGGGATGACAGCAGCTCGAAAACCCGACGACTGCGATCAAAGTTTATGTGTCATCATCAAAGGCCTGGACATCTGGTCGACGCTCTCTCAGTGGATATGCGACGGAGGTCGCCGATTAGAGCCCGACAACGTAAAAAGCTCGCCCTGGAACGAAAGCAGTTTTTGGAGTAAGATGAAGAAGACTTTAGACTTTTGGCGCTCCTCAATGTCCGAAAAGCTCCATTACTCTCCTAACAGCGGCAACCTACAAGCTCACATCGTGCGCAACCAAGGGCAACCCTTTGTCTTCATCAACGCCATGTTCCATCTCAACCAGCTATTCCTCCACCGCGAATACATACCTTTCATCCCATACAGGTGCTCTTTCCCCTCAGGGCCAATCGATCCTCCTCTACTCGTTGGTCAGCCTCCTGAGGGTTGGTGGGCTGCCAATTCCACAACGCTGTTCGCATCAGCTACGAGCATCGTCAATCTTCTTAGGGCGGCGCAGGCACGCGGTGTCGAAATGAAGACAGTTTTCGTGTCATTCTGCGTGTACTCTGCTGCCGTCACACTCCTCTACGCGCAGACTTGGCCATTCATGGCCCCAGATACAAATCTACCAGAAGAAGATCTACAATGGGCTCTAGCCTGGCTAGAAGATGCGGGCACGCTTTGGAAGATTGTTCAAGGGTGGAGACAGACGTTGTCTACACTTTCAGTCATCTATAAGCACGTCAAGTCTGCGGATGCAGCTCGATTCTCGCACCCTGGCGGCCACGGGCTTGAAGATCTAGAGGACAACATCAATCGACTCGCGGAGATATCGGAAATCGGGTCATCGAGTGGTGAGCATGCAGCGGAAATACTGACGAATCTCGCACAGCAACATCGGTACACGGGCAGTTCTCAGCGAATAGAGTGTAACCGGACCGAGACCGAAACCAGCGGCCAGCTAACGCATCCAAACTACTCCTACGAAACGGAAGAGTTTGATGTGAACGCTTTCATCGACCCCGGCTTGTTAGCCTCGTTCATGGATGGCTCAATGGCCGATATGTCACAATTGCCGTTTGGAAGTTATTACTAAAGTGTACTTTTGGTTCTAAAAAGGGTCGAGAGGAGCAAGGTCTCGCCGCCGATAATTCATAAATCTTGCATTTCGCTTCCGATACCTAGAGCTTAGATACGACCTCTCTGTAAGCCTGCAGAACTACCGAAACGATTGTCTCGATCTCTGCTTTTGTGATGGTGTACGGAGGCGCAATGAGGATATGGTCGCCCTTGATGCCATCAATACCACCACCCCCTGGGTATGTATTGACACCAAGCTCGAGCGCTTGCCGCTGCACAGAAAGACCAATTTTCAGCGCCGGATCGAACGGAATCTTGCCAGATTTGTCTGAGACAAACTCAATTGCCCAGAAAAGACCACGACCACGGATATCGCCTACGTGCGACTCATCTAAAAGGGCTTTCTTCAAGGTGGCCTCCAGCAGCTTACCCATCTCCGCACATCTTTGCACGAGACTTTCGCGCTGGATGATTTTCTGGACAGCCAAAGCAGCAGCGCAGGACGTGGGATGGGCTTGGTATGTGTGTCCATGGTTGAAGCAGCCTGTGCCCTGGTCCAGCTGGTTGATGATGTCCTCATGGACCAGGATCCCTGCTATGGGCGAATAGCCTCCTCCGAGACCTTTGCCGATCGTCATAATGTCTGGAGATGCATCGCCTTGCTCTTGTTCCCACGCCATCATGCTCCCAGTACGACCCATGCCACACATGACTTCGTCCAAGATGAACAGCGCCCCGAACTTCCTGCACACGGCTTTCATCGCGGAAAAATATCCAGGCGATGCTGTGATGCATCCGCTGGTTGCTCCTCCGACAGTCTCGGCGAAGAAGGCAATCACGCGGTCAGATCCAATGCGCACGAATTCGTTGTCGAGCTCGTCAGCAAGGCGTTGGACGTACTGCGCGTTGGACTCATCGACTTGCTGATATTGATAGGGATAACAAGGACTAACGTGGCTGGTATTCGGCAGCAGAACGTCGGCATAAGGGACCAGCCTCGAAACGTTGTTCGAGAGACTCATCGCTCCCCAAGTATTGCCGTGATATGCCTGTTTCCGAGCGATGAAGTGTACTCTTTGGGTTTCGCCACGCTCGAAAAAGAATTGGCGAGCGAGCTTCATGGCTCCATCGTTTGCTTCACTGCCACTGCCCAGGAAGAACGCTTTGCTAAGCCCTCCTGGTCTGTGGCCCACGAGAAACCGAGCGAGATCCTCGGCTGCTTGTGTTGTGTACGATAGCGTGTGGACGTATGCCACCGAGAAGGCTTGTTCAGCCATTGCTCTGATGACTTTTTCGTTGCCGTGTCCGATCACGGCTACGGCTGCCCCGCCGCAGGCGTCTAGGATCCTAGTCCCATCTTGAAGAAAGAGATGGTTTTTGTATGCGGTCGCTGCAACAATCGGTTGCTCGTGTAGCGACCGATGGAACAGGGATGGCTTTGGTTGTGTAAACCAGTAGGCTTTGTTGCGCTCTACTATCGAGGTTCCGGCTAGAATTGCTGGCTTGTGCGGTACGTTGAGTGCTTCGCAGGAGTGAAGCTGAGGCGTCGCCATAGCATGCGAGTCTGATGTTGAATGATTCATCATTTGGCTTCTCTTGATTGACCTGATATTTTGTAAAATGTTTAAGAAATCAGAAACGAATGGGCTCATCTTTGAATGATTCCCTCGGCCACTTTCGTCTCCTCGTATCTCGCGAAACCCGAAACCCGAGCATATCTCGGGAAAGCACTCGAGGACTGCTCCGACTCGCTTGTCATGTCTCCTGCTCACCTGTATCGCATACGTCTCGTATTACTGTAAGATAACAGAGCTGGATGGCTGAACGGACATGACACATGAGCAGGGATCTATTATAATACAGCTTCGTTGTCAAGTCCGAAGGATTCAATTCCTATTCAATCCAAGTAGTCATTTTCATTCTGCAGGGCTCGAACGTGTATCTTGTCCCGCCACAGTACACTTTGTGTATCCTGTTGTCCTGGTCAGGCCACGGATACTTGATTACTGCCTTCCCGTGGCCTTGTTGACCTTCGATTGTTCCACCGCAATACGGCTTTGTAGCTTAAAGTCTCTCGAACCCCGGCATCCTAAAGCGTTCGCTATCACATTATTCCTTATTAACGTCCGCGCTCTTGTTGTACATCCTCTCTCCTTCGATATGTCACACGTGGGCGCGAGGTACATTACCAGCCGCAGAAGCAGAGCTCTTCAACGCCCATCCGTCACCTCGCAAGCGACCCGATGACCCATCGTATCCTCTTTCTTGTGCGCTTTCGGAGCGCACACTGACTTCCTGCGCGACGACGATGCCGCCACCAGCCTCCTTGGATGTTAAGTGGTCCGCACTGGCAACTGGCAAGATATGCTCGTCACTGGCCCAGTCAGGAATGGACAGTGGATGCTGGCGTGACTTTCTACTTGTGTTCTTGTGTTCAATGCCCACGTTGCTCTGCAACGGATAGCTTTGCGATCGCGATTTGCTGTTCCGGCTGCTGAGGATGCTGCCGAGACTGAGCGCTCGCGCTGCCGATCGAAGCAAAGGCTGGACGATGGGGAGGTTGGTCACCATGATTGCAACAAAAGTCTCGCGGCAGGCCCAAGAGCTGCCGCTGACTGCGCCGTCTGCACCGGACTGGGAGGAGTGAGTCAGTCTCAGCGAAACAAGATCTTGGGCTTCCGAGGGATGAGGCGCTTACGGTGAGGATGGTTACGGCGCGAATGGTTCCCGCTAGCATGATGAAAACAGCACCGCCAAACAACAGCATCAAGGTCAGCCTGCGCCTGAGGGAAGTGTTCACGGCCCAGAGCAGCTACTGATTGTTAGCGAGAACTCTGTTCGTAGGCGACTGGCATCGAAGAACTCCTTACTGGTAGGGGAATTGACAGCAAGTAAACATCAGTAAGGATGTTGGTGATCACCACCGTCAACACGTAGGCGGGCGAATTCGTTGCCTGACACAACCTTCCCGGATCAGGGCTGATCTGCCAGAAGTGATTGAACGGCTGGCAAGAGCACAGAATCGTGAGAGCGACGCCGAGGTAGGTCGCTACGAGAATGCCGTAGCCCAGTCGCACGCGGAACTCCAGATGTGAGATGCCAGTCGTCAATCTTCCGTACAGCGCGGTGACGCAGATCTTCAGGCCCCAGAGAATCGCGGCGTAGAAAGACCATCCAATCACTTGGATTTTGGATCCCCAGACTCGATTGTAGTACTCTCTGGAATTCACATCGAGGCTAGCTCGCTGCTCTGGTGTCATGTAGCTGTTTGTGAGACCTTCGAATCTGGCTCCGACGAGGTATGCTGCGACAGTCTCTGCTGTGAAAACGAGCTGCCAAAATGCGCCTGTTAGCAATTCGTTGTATGTGAACAATCATCAATGATCCGAGATGGATTATGAAGAATCAAGAATGACTTACTCCAACCAGTGGCATTAGATAGTCATCG
>Ga0115848_101007_pt1 | contig 11706 bp, 6 predicted proteins | sample InSIn3gowninarea_FD_83862 | JGI IMG/M metagenome (GOLD analysis project Ga0115848, IMG submission 83862) | reverse complement strand
CTTGCTGCCTTGGTCATCGAAGCACAAAAGAAACGGGTCAAATCCCATTTCGATCAGTCAATCCCCCCTCGCGCATTCTCTAAGGGTGATTTGGTCCCATTATATGACCAAGCTAACAATAAGCTAGGCGCAGGCAAGTTCGAACCTATGTGGCATGGACCCTACATTGTAAAACACATTTTACAGAAAGGTGCCTATGAGCTTATTAATTATGAAGGAAATCCTCTCAATAAGCCCCGAAACGAGCTTTACCTCAAAAAGCACTATGTTTAGGTCATCTTGCATGGTTACTTATGTACATTAGTGTGTGATTCATTTTTGTACAACATGGTTTTATGTGATAGTCTTCAAACAACTTTCTTGTTTACTATGCTTTCCTTGCTTTGCAAATGTCTACGACTCCTCATGTTGGTTTTGCCAATGGTGCTTGTCACAGTACCCAAAACCTATCATCCGCAGCATGGCCTATCTATGACCCTAACGGTGAGTTGATTGACCTTCAAGGTATCTGCCTAGGTCGTACAGTCAACATCATTGTTGAAACAGTGCGGTCATCGAACTGTTGTCATAAGCCATCGCTCTAGGTATTAGAAAACTAGTTGTCAACATGGAATCATAGCTTGTCGTCCTTCAACTCAACTAATGATATTCCGTGAGGAACCATCAAATATTACAAAGAGGATGAGATGCTAATTTGACTTGTGCATCCCAATAGTACGCTGAAGCATTGTGACCAAAACCTTATTAACAGCTTCAACTTGGCCGTTGGCCTGAGAGTAATATGGGGTTGAGCCATCATGGCGCAAACCCAATGCAGAAGTCAGCTTTGCCATCATGTAATCTCAGAAATGGGAGCCATGGTTTGTGACAATGGCTTGGGGTATGCCGAACCTAGAAATAACATGGTTAAAAAGGAATTGAGCCACCGTTTTACCATCTGCAAAATATGTAGGCATCGCTTCGGCTCATTTGGTGAAATAATTTACAACGACGATAATATAGCCATGCCCCTTGGCTGAACGAGGATTATATGTCATATAGTCGATGCTCCATTTGGCAAAGGAACCAACGATAATGATGTGATGTAGGTGAGCGGGTGGGGCGCGCATCTTGCGTTGGTAAATTTGGCATTCGTGGCACTTATGGACATCAAGAATGCAGTCCTTGAAGATAGACGGCCAAAAATAAACAGTGCAAAGGATTTTTTGAGCTGTAGCATAACCAGACATATGACCACCATATGCCATGGAGTGGCAATCATTGAGAGCTCTTTCAGCTTCCTCGATCGTGAGGCATCGACGAAGAACAAAATCGACACCGACATGGTATAACATATTGCCAATAATACGGTAGGGTTGGGAATGACGCTGAATTCTTCGACGATCATCCTTGGTCAATGCAGACCGAAACGTGGAGGTTTGGAGATACATGATGATATCACCATACCATTGATCAAGGGTGCTAATCAGGAAAATGGTCTCATCTAGAAGTTGTTCATCTACACCAACATGGAGAGCCTTGGAGGAGAGGGAACAAATCAGTTCAGTGAAAACAAGTGACTTTTTAGATTTGGCTGTAGTGAAGACCAAATTGAATAATTGCAGGATAACGATCCATTTAGAATACTTGCTCCCCAGCAACTGACGAGTCAGGATATAGGTCATAGGGTTGCATTTAGAAATCACTGTAGTCGTACGTAAAAGGATATAGTGCCGAAAGCGTTGAACAACCTGAACAACAGCCAAAGCCAACTTCTTGACATGTGCATAACACGTTTCAGTGTTGAGGAGATTCTGACTAAGGTAGTAGATTACATGTTCGCTGACTTCATCGTCGTCTTGGACCAAAACCATAACAATGGTGCCAGGGGCCACGACTAGGTAAAGGAAGTAATCTCGATAATGGTCCGGCGGATGCAACAAAGGAGCATTTATGAGGACAACCTTAAAATCATCAAAATATTTTTGGGCCACCTCGTCCCATGCAAAGGGCGTTCCTTGTTTGAGTAACCGGGTAAACCATATGGCTAGCCCGGCATAGTTGGGTATAAAACGACGGAGAAAGTTGGCCTTTCCTTGTAGGCTCTGGAGTTGGTGCAGTGAAGGAGGAGGGGGTAAATTTACAATGGCCTCGACATTGAGCAGATCCAGGTGAATACCGTCCTTGGAAATGATGAAGCCGAGGAGTCGTCCTGATTCCACGTAGAAAACACATTTGTGTGGATTTAACCGAATGTTATAGTGTCTATAGCGTAGAAAAATCTGCCGGAGATGGTCTGGGTGGTCTTGGCGCTTATGATAATGGGCAGGAAGGTCATCCAAGTAAGGCTAGAGAATGTTGCGAATATCATGAAATGCATAGAACATTCCCTGTTGAAACGTGGCCCCAACATTTTTGAGGTCGAAAGGGATTTTCTTGTACGCCAATTTGTGGTGAAGTAAAATTATAAGTGCGGATACAAATGAATTCCTCTAGTCTGATAATGGGTCTAGCCACTACATATACATTCTATGGAAGATTTCCTTAGGTTAAAATCAATCAAGAGGGCCTACCTCTTGGTTATTTATCTTGCTTGATGATGTCCTTACTTGCTCTCTCCAACAACCTCTTGCTTCCTTCTTCAAGCTCATGTAACAATTAAACAACAACAACATACAAACATAATAATAAACAAAATGCAATTCAACTTACGTAACAAGTCAAGAAACATTAAGACATGGATATGTAATATTACAAAAAGATAGTTGCATATATTAATATCAAAGAGAGATTACAACCATTTGTCTTGACGTTGCAGTCTTCCTCTGACAAGACTAGGCTCTCACACACTTCTGCTAGCATTCCACGATGGCTTCAAACAACAATAGTTTTAAAGCTATTCCCTTTAGGTTTCACTCCAAAATAGTTTTAAAGATATTCCCTTTAGGTTTCACTCCAAATGAAAACACACTTCTCCCTCGACACAACTAGATAGCTACAACTAGTAATAGCTTGCTTGTTTACTCCAAAATAGCATCAACACTTTGCAACTATAACACTCACACTCAGCGAAAACTATCAACTGTGACTAACATTAGTTTGTGCTTGGGAAGAAGGAAGGTTTATATAGGGAATATGAATGGGAGATGGATCCTCTTCTCATGGGAGAAAGATTTAGCCCTTGAGGTAGTTCCATCATTATAAAGGAAAGGAGCCCAAACTGTCATCCTCTACCCCTTCTGGCTTAACCATTTACCAAACTTTTGTTAGGGAACTTATAAAGCTAAAAACTTCGACTCTAATTTAAAAAACTTTCCATAATGGGGCAAAAACTTTCCATAATAGGGCCGGCGTGATTGAGAGACAGATGAGTCGCTCCGGTTGGCATGAGGGTACCTCACGATTTCAAAACAGGGTACCTCACGCTTTCATCTCCGAGGTCCATGTTCATAAGCCAGGTGATTGGGGCTGCCATGGCAAACAATAAAACCCATGATATTGGGTATTGAATGCCCTCTAAGAGACAATATTTAATGCACTCTAAGAGCTTGACGGGACAACCCTGGTCGTTCTCCCGGATACATACATGGACAATGTAAGATTCCTCCACCTCCGCCTCCGCCTTGATCGCCACCGCCACCACCATTCCATAAGAACGCTGGCATATACGATACATACGATAGAGGATATACAATGTACGTATACGTACGCATTTAATTGGCGAATTTGAATTTTGAGTTTGAATGCGAAGCCCGCTCTCAAAATTTTAATTTCTATAGCTGTGACCGCCTGGAGGGTGCAGCAAAAGGCTGCCCGTCCTGCTCTCTGGAGGGTGCAACGAAATGCGGTCTGGTGGTGTCGGTGGCGATCATGGCGAAGGCGATGCCAAGGTCTCAAATCCTCAGCGCGGTGGTAGCACTGCTTTTAAGATACTGGGGACTTCTCTGCACCAGTTGCACGAAGACGCTGAGCCGCAACAAGATATACAACGACTATTCTAGCAAGGGGGAGAGCAACTTCTTCTGTAATGGTAGTTACGAGCCCTACCTGTGGATACACAATTCCTCTCATGCTGCTAAATATTTCATCTCACCCATGGCAGCCAAACAACTATACATTAGTTTCGATAAACTTCGTGAAAGCCTGGAGATGAAGATTTATCTGGATGGAGGGAACGATAGTTTCTCTGTCCTCAAGATGCCCAGAATCCGCTGAGGTTCTCTTTAAGTTTAACTATTGAGGTCAGAATATATATCTATATACGCAATGCAATATATTTTCATCGAACTTTTTCTTTGTTTAAATTTGTTGAGTTTGTTTCTTCTCAGCAACTTTGCTCAGTTACTTCCTACAGAGATCACACATTTTCATTTATTATGTCTTCTGTGTGCGTTTGCAGGTTTACATTTACAGGTAATGGCACGTAGTTATTTTATTGTGAATACCATTTATTTTCGGCTCTGCCAGAGAGGTTTACAATGGCATAGTCTCGGTTATGCTAGATAAGTTTACACTGCACAGTCTCGGTTTCAGAGGAAAAATTTAATCATTGCTTTGGCAAAACTGCTGAGCATACTGGAGCTTTCTACATATTTTTTCAAACATAAGAGAGAGAAAATACCAAGAGCCAGAAACAACTGCTATAGATCTTTGAAAGAAACTCTGGCGAAATGCGAAATTGTTTTGCTTTTTTTTAATGATGTCTGCTACAACTTTTACAGGTTCATGGGTTCATAAGATGTCTAAGTTGGACCATTTGTAATTTTGCAAATGATTTTTAAAGTTTGAGTACTAGTGTTTTAATATATTCTGGAAATAGAATTGTTATATATCTATATATGTTGTTTTGGTGGTAATGGTTGTGAAGAGGTTATATTTGATTTTAATTTTTTTAATGGTTATTTTAAAATTTGAATTAAATTTTATTTTTAATTGAAATGGAATTTTAAAATTATATAAAAATAGATTTAATATTATAAAATATTTTATTATAAGTTTTTTATATTTTATATTTTAAAATAATTTTTATTAAATGTATTGGATTTTTTTTGGTTGAAATTTGGGTAAATAATTTTTTTTGGGTGAAGTTTTGATTATTTGTTATTTAAAATTTATTTTTGACTATAAAAATTTAGCATTTTAACAATTTTAGTACATTTTGATTGGAAACAGTTCACAAATCAATATTATGATTCCAAAAAAATCTTTACTAGATTTTAAATTTTTTTCACTAAAAAAAAATATACTCAAAAAACTTTTAAAACATATCATAAATTCAAACTAATTTAATTAACTTTAAAATATTAATTTTAAAATTTTAGTAATTTTTAATCCATTTAAATGTATGAACAACTAGTAAATAAAGAGAATTTTTGAAAATGAATTTTAAAGAGGATATTTATTGATTTAAAAAAAATACATAGATTGAAAATTTTAAAAACCAGGAGTCAAACGATAAATCAACTGCACAAAATTCTATTAAAAGCAGGTCCCAAGTAAATAGGCAAACCGAAAAACATATGATCAAGCATATATTAAGAAAATTCAAGTAGATATTCTTCATCAGAACATTAAAATTCCACACTCATATTTCAAGAGCTTCTAAAATTCCTAAATAGACACAATGGTTATGGATTCTACAACATAGAACCATCACAAATAAATTACTGGAACATGCATTCCATGTTCGACATTTGAATATCCTTTAAACTGTCATAGAAATCTCCTAGCTAGATTCTAAGAGATTTGCTAATTAATATTTTATTTATTTTCTCTACTCTCACTTTTTTTTTTAAATAGGTAGGCGTCATTTTTCTCTCTAGACTATATATCTTAGATCATGTATCTTTAACTTTTACATAAAATATGTCATTCTACTTCTAGTCACTCACCCAAATCAGAGTTTAATATTTTGTATCTAATCTTTCTAGACAAAAACTATCTTCAGAAAAAGATCATGTATCTTTAACTTTTACATAAAATATGTCATTCTACTTCTAGTCACTCACCCAAATCAGAATTTAATATTTTCTATCTAATCTTTCTAGACAAAAACAATCTTCAAAAAAAGATCATGTATCTTTAACTTTTACATAAAATATGTCATTCTACTTCTAGTCACTCACCCAAATAAGGCCTCAGGACTGAGGGAGAAGGATCCTCTGGATTCCAAACTTAAAGACACTGGCGGGGATGCAGTTCCAAGGACTCACGCATTCTCACACTTTTTGGGCTCAACCAATCCTTCATAATTTTTTAAGCTCCACAACCCCAACCTCTTCCCTTAAGTCCTGATAACTGGAAAACACCTCTACTAGCTTCTTAAAACTAAACTTTGATGAGGCCTCTAGGGGTAATCCTAGCCTTGTTAGTTTTGGAGGGGTATTTAGAGATATCATGGACAAACTACTCACATTTATGTGGGAAATATAGGAAATGAAATTAATAATGTGGCGAAACTCTCATCCCTGGAGTAAGGTATAGTAATAGGCAAGCACTTTAACTATCAAAAATTGATCATTGACAGGAATTCTAAAATTGTTATCCTAATGATTAAAAATCCTACAAAATGGATCCAAGATCACTGTATTGACTATCAGGCGTTGAACAAGATCACTGTCCGGATTAGGTACCTGATCCCATGGATTGATGACCTTCTGGACCAACTGAAGGGGGAAAAATATTTCAGCAAGATCAACTTGAAATCAAGATATCACCAGGTACCAATCGAACCCTTCGATGTGTGGAAGACTACTTTCAAAGACAAGGAGGGCCTTTTCGAATGGTTGGTTATGCCTTTCGAGTTGACGAATGCTCCTGCAACCTTCATGAGGCTGATGGATGACATCTTGCGGCTATTCACCAATTCATTTGTCGTAGTATACTTGGATGACATCCTGATCTTCAACTAGAGTTGGGAAGAGCACCATCACCACATCCGAAAGGTTCTCTAAGCACTGCAGCAACACAAGCTATGTGCCAATTTGGAGAAATGCACTTTCGAGATGACCCAGGTTCAGTATCTGGGATACATTATTGATGAATGGGGGGTGCACGTGGATCCAGCCAAGATCCTAGTCATTCGGGATTGACCAGCTCCAACCACTCTGACAGAGCTCCGTAGCTTTTTGGGTCTTGCCAATTTCTACCGCAGGTTTGTATTGGGATTCTCTCATATCACTTGGCCCTTGAGTCAATTCACCAAGGGAGGAGCGAAAGAAAAATTATTTTGGTCTGAATCTCAACAAAAGGTGTTCACAGAGTTGAAACATTGCCTCTGCTCTGCACCAGTTCTACCAACTGAAGCACATGGAACTTCACTCGCTGATATTCTTAATGACTTTGTTGATCATGAAACTGACAATGATAATGTGGTTGAAAAATATATTGTTACTATTTCACTAGGAAGCAACAATGACCAATTGACATTGCGAAGCCAAGTAACCCCACCATCATGGCTGGTAGAAGCCATATGAATATAAACAAGCATGGTGTCATAAGAACGAATGAAGAAAGCATGAACATGCCTTCACAACAAGTAGAATTAAACAACGAAATTGTTCATTTTTTATGGACAATAGATCAATGGAAGAAGATAGTGCACATAATGAGGAATCATATGAAGATAATAATATAGTTCAATTAGTAGTCCCAGATATTGAGTGACAAGTGTCAACCAATGGCATGCATCATGCAGGGAATGAGAAGTCACTTAGTTGGTTACTAAAGCTACCAGTGGAGATAATGTCAATGAAAAAAAAGCATGGAACACTAGGTAGTCCTCGTTTGGGCCAAAGTTCACAGTTACTCACCTCATAAACTATATAGCCCTATTAGTTGAGTCTAAAAAAAAGAAACTTGACATTCAATAATTAAAATGGAAAAAGAAGGATTTAGTCAAGGAAAAGAAGGCAACAAGGATTGTTGTAGCACAACTTCGAGCAGAGGAAAGGCTTGAAAGAGAGAAAGTAAGGCAATAAAAGGACCATAAAAAACAAATAGAAAGGTAGGAAAAGAAGCAAGAAAGGCTCAAAAAATTCTTCAAAGAGAAAGAGGAATAACAATTGACAATGATGCAAGCACAGTTAGTGAAACCAGGATGATGTCAACCACATATTGCCAAATTGCAGATAATACATGATTATTCCAAGACCTCATAAAAATTCAAGTGCCTTAGTATCAGAATGGGGGTTAACCCACTTGCTATATTCCTACTAGTGCAGGTGTCAATCCTATGTATGCTTATCAAGCAAGGAACTCAAAAAGTTTGCGCATTGAAGATTTTGGAGGCCATCTAGACTAGGGGTGTGATATTTTTTTTGTTGTAACCACATTATGATGTGGATTTTGGATGGATTGCCTCTTTTTCTTGTCACATGAGGATTTTGGCTTATAATCTAGGTCGGTTTATTCCATATTGTTTGCAACATTGTAATCAAAAGCCATTTTAGAAGCAACATTCATAGTCTATTTGAATGGAGAAACCTAGCTTGGAATTAAAATGGAGCTTTTGTTCTGCCATTACATACCAAATTATCCACAACATCACATTTTTCTCCAGGTTGCTAAATAAATGACAAATGAGGGAATAACGGTATCATGAAAAACTTAATTTTTATAATTTGAAAACTCCATAAAACAGTGAACAACAACAATAAACAATTTAGGTCAATGCAAACATCATGACTCCATTTATTTTGGTGGTCATTTTCAACCTCCTAATTTCTCCCTCACTATTACAATTAAAAATGCATTCAATTCCATTTGACAATGCTTATGGGGGATAGCTTTGATTCCCTTGTGATTGGGTTAATTATAAACATCTTGAGTCCATTGAATAAAAAAAAAATTCTTTAATCAAACAAATTCACAGCTGTCCTGTTATGACCAAAGAAGAAATTGTGAGGAAAATATAGTGGATGACTAATTTAATTCAATTTTGTTGATGTGTCATGACTACATTGGATCAAACAAATTCAACATTTTTTAATCAAACAAACTTAGAATTGCCTTGTTATGACCAGAGAAGAAAATGAAATCAAAACAAAGTGGATGACAAGAAAGAATACCACACAAACTATTAAAAAACTTGATTTTCCATGAATCCATTGAATCAAACAGATTCAAAACTCTTTAATCAAACAAATTCACAATTGTCTTGTTATGAATAGAGAACAAATGGTGGAACAAACATAATGGATGACAAGAAAGAATCCTAGAAGCATCTGGGCATGTTGAAAAGTCTCAAACGCAAAATGGAACTCATCCTCAACTTCCTCAATATTACAAATTAAGAAAAATTGTTTATCCCAAGGTGTTTTTAACTCCACAACTCATGTCATTACTTATTAGTCAACTGAAACATATATCATCATTCAAAATCGAGACAAACAAGTGGATTAAATATGAGTATCAAGTGTAGATTAAATTGTTGAGAAAACTACAACCTAATTGGAGCTAAACCTTATATGTATAACTTTCTATATTTTTAGGCATAAGTTAATTGTAAGGATGTTTAATATCAAGGCCCCTCTCTAAGGATGATTTTTCAAATACAAGCCTTCAACAAGGAGATAGAAACTATGAAGTTGCCAAACAACTGTGAGGCTTTTTCTTAACGAATTTGATGATTATGGCTCAAACCGAATCAAAATGAGATTTATGTAAATGAAAATTGAGAAAAGCGACTATACTTCACCCTTTTGTTTGCAAAAAGAAAAAATACCTTACTTCCATTACTTAAAACAAAAGAGGTTACAAGTAGCATAGATCGGATCATCAACAACAAAGAGATCAATGTCCAACTTAAGTCTTTCTTCCAGGGCAGAATTCACCAAAGAAACATAGATAACAAAAAAAGACACTGTTCACAAAAATTGAAAACAAATTAGACCAAATTATAGTGTAATTTGCAATGTCCAAGGTACCCCAAGGAGTGGCTCAAAACTGTTGAAAGACCAAGTCATAAATTCTAGAATGAACAAGAGATATTCAGCTGGGAGGCCTGCGAGTTACCTATGTTATATCTCCTCTCATTTGTCTCATTGAGTTCTTTCAAATCAATCGCTCTGCACAACACACCAAGATATTGCAGCATGGATCTTCAGAAAGTCTAATACCTCTAATATGAAGGTTGGGGCAGAGGTCCTTATTGAGGCATAGCTAGCCATATTGCAATGCATATTTTTATATGTGGATAAAATATAAGAAATCGAAAAATATGGCAAAAATGACTACCCTCGCTGAACTATAAGAAACACAAGATGACAGACGAAGGTGAACCCCAAAATCTTCCTAGTGAGATGGAAGTAATCATAGAATGTGGAATGGATTAGGGCCCAATTACTAACTTCGGGTGGGGGATTTGACAACTTTTGAAAGATCAAATGAACAAACTTGAGAAATATATAAACCCCCAAAGAAGTAGCACTTTTATATCTTTATTTTATGCCCAAGGCGCAGTTAGGGCCATGGAATGTCGACAAAGAAGGTTTTCAGGATCAAAATGACTTATTCTCTTTGGTAGTCAGACTCAAAAGATGAGGGTTCCTCAAATTTACGATGACCGACAAAAAAAAAAAAACCCCGCAAAAAATAGAGTGAACCTCAAGCATAAAACCTTGGAAAAATTACACTGAACCCAAAGCAAAAATTTAGTGAACCCCATTCAAAAAAACCGTGCAAAATTTATAGTGAACCCAAGAAAAAATCACAGTGAACCCTAAGCATAAAAACAAGGAAATATTTACAATGAACGTCGAGCAAAATTTACAGTGAACCCTATGTAAAATTTATAGTGAACCGTAAACATAAAAACACCAAAGAGCACAAACTTCCCATGGTTTAAATGTGTTTAAAAACACAGAGTTAGCAACTAGTAGAAATGTAATCCTACCAGGAAGTCATCGACGAAGCCACCAAGCTACACAAACCATGTTGCATCAGTGTTGAAGACCTCAATCCTTCACGACACCTCATCTGCGAACCCAACCATGCTCACTTGTCACAAAAATCGCAAAGGTGTTAAAAATAAGTGCAAATAAACCAGTGAAAATGCCAGAAAAATTCACAAGCAAGAGAACTTAACCTCGAAAAAACCCACTAGAGCGCGAAAACCCCGTGTCCACCATGTCCATTGTTGAGCTGATGGAAATTCGGGGCTCGGTCGACAATGAACGACTGTACCAAGCACTAGTGTACCACAACCACGAAGCAAGGAGACATAAAAAATGAAGCCTTGAATCACAACCTTCAAACCCATGAATACCCCACAAATTGCTTCTCTCAGCACACAAACCACTTCTCTCAGCAATGAAACGAGTCGAGTGCAATCACCGAGTGTATGCTGACCAACATCAAGGCATTGATCGAACAACAATGGGGTAGAAGAACACCCACACACTGACCCCAAGCAAAATAATACAACCTTCCAAATGCAGTAAACGCTAAACCCTAAAAGAGAAGGAAAAACACGAGAAACGATGCAAGTGTTAATTCCCCAACTACCACGACAAGTGAGATGATGTGTTAGACACATGTCGTTCAATCGATTCAATACTGAGATGTCATGGCAGAAAAAAACATACAACAATTGATGTCCCTCCCCTAGTTTTTTTCCTAATGCAACTCTTTTCAGACTCGCCTACTCTTTTTTCAAAATTTGAAAAATAATTGAATTAAAAAAAAATTACTAAAAAAATGAAAAATTAGCAGTAATAGCATGGTTGA
>Ga0115848_101006_pt1 | contig 11707 bp, 9 predicted proteins | sample InSIn3gowninarea_FD_83862 | JGI IMG/M metagenome (GOLD analysis project Ga0115848, IMG submission 83862) | reverse complement strand
TAGTGTATGAAAAAAATGTATCGATAGAAAATTTAGTGAAAAATATGCCCAAATTTTTTTCAATGCAATAGCTTATTGTGCGAGTAATATTACTGTTGGCTCTTTCCAATTGTTGAATCAAGTGGTTACCTCTAGTTGAATGGTGGTATAACACTTCCTTCCATACTACAGCAAAAATGACCCCATTTATGGCACTTGGTGGTTATCATCCACCGTCCATCACATCATCTTTAAGAGAAAATTATAAGGTTCAAGTAGTGGAACATCACATAGAGCTTCAACAACAAGTTCCCAAACTCTTAAAGGATAACCTCACTCTAGCACATAATCGAATAAAAAAACAAGAAAATAAACATCATAGTGAAAAATGTTTTGATATAGGAAACTAGGTATGTTTACGGCTACAACCATACAAATAAATTTCCCTCAAGCAAGCTAAGAAGGATAATAAATTATCACCAAATTATTATGGTCTGTACAAGGTGTTATAAAAGACTTGTACTATGGAATACAAATTGGAGCTTCCTACATCTTCCTGAGTACACCCAATTTTCCATGTTTCATGCTTAAGGTTATTCAAGACAAGCTCCTAGTTCAAACAATATTTCCAGAACTTGATGCAGAAGGAAAAATAATATTGGAACTACAAGTATTCATGGAAACAAGAAATCAACATGGGAGGATGAGAACTTTATACAAAAGCATCCAGAACTACTCAAGCATTGAGGAAAACACTTTTTTGAAGGAGAGGGGCATGCTAGGTCCCTATAATACTAGTGTATCCCATTATTTGTATTGTTAGTGTAGCCCCATTATTGTTATTTTTTTGCCCATATAGTCTGCATATTGTTATTATTGTTCCCCATAGAAGCCCACTATTGTTATTTTTGTGCCCTTACATTATTATCGTTATGTCCTCTAGGATTATGTTGTGACCCCTTGGACTCCTATATATAAAGGAGGTTTTTTCATTTGTAGTATCCAATAACTGTGTTGGGCTAGGGTCCCCTAGGTCAAGTCTTAGTAATTTTTATTAAATTTGATAGAAAAGTGTAGTGCACAGAAGTTCAAGGGCCTTTTTGGGCAGGTCAAATATCCTTCATTTTCTAATGGGTAAAACATAGGGCTCAAACCACAGTTTGGGGCCATGGTTTTTGTGTGTCTAAGTCTTATAAATATGCATGTATGAGTCAAGTAAAATATATATTGTATCTATCTAATGATTATTCAATGTAATGTGATTTTGGGAAAGTAAGTCGTGATTATTTTGAGTAAGAAACAAGCTCCTGCGGCTTTGTGCACGAATAGGAAGAAACTATATTCATTGAAGATATTCTTAATAAAGAAAAGTTTTTGAAAATTATTTGGTTTACTTTCATAATTTCAGTTCTTATGTGTTAATGTGTTGTAATTTAATGATTTTATTATAGATCTGTTGTGTAATTTATTTTATTTGATGTGCATTTTTTTGGTTTAATCATATAATAGTATATCTATCTGTTTTCACAATAAATAAGGGTTTCTGTTAAGTTCAGATCTGAATCGGGTTAAAGATAAATAGCGCAACATGGTAGTAATTATATCATCTCGGAATCAGACCAACAAGGGTGAGATCCACATCATAATTCTCCTCTAGGTGTGGAAACTAGGTTCTATCAACCCCCCATGCTACTTCAAGTGAGACTTTGACCTGTGCAAGTGGATCACTGCTAAAATGAATAGTAGTTGTAGGGCTTTGTTCGTTGTGCACATACACTCTAAACCTGGGCTTGGACCCATCAAGAAACCAAATGGTTCCATTCCCTGGACCAAAATTTTTTTGAGGGAGATTTGATGTGGCATCAAACTAAGAACGAATTGTAGGATTGGTTGGATAAAAATATGCATGATTTCGCAATGCAATAAAACTGAAACCCACTATTATATACTGAAGATTGGAAACAAAGATGCAATTATAAAAAGCATCATGAAATACTCTTTGCTTCCTTCACAATAAAACTACATGAGTGGTTATCTCAGTTTGCTGAGAAGCAGGCCTGCTAGAAGGATGACGTGATTACCAGGTGGACTCCTGACTTGATTCAACAATTGGAAAGAGCCAACAGTAATATTACTCGCACAATAAGCTATTGCATTGAAAAAAATTTGGGCATATTTTTCACTAAATTTTCTATCGATACATTTTTTTCATACACTAAAGCTGAAAGAAGGTTTCGCAAAGGTTTGTTAGGTAAGTTTCTACACTCTTTGAAGCTGTGGCTTAAAATTCTCTTATGTTAAAAAGGTACTTTGTGCAGCCACATTGAGTGAATGTTCAGAAGAGGTCAAAATAGCACTACGGATAGTTGGAAAATATATAAAGAAGACTAAAAACGAGATTTTGTGTATAGTCCCCCCAAAGGTAGATCTGACAACATCGAAGAGTCTGAGGCGAGAATTTCAGGTGACTCAGCACAATGAGAAGATAACAACAAAGCTACCCTTCATATTTCATCCACCACACTTACAAATCCACCTCACACTTCCATCCTTTAATCCACTCCACCCCCACCTCCACCTCCCCCACTAGTATTTGATATGGCTAACTCTATTAAGATGAAAATTTTTATGGGTGTCAGGGATGAAGACACTGAGAAAATCTAGCTTGTCGCAGAGGCTATGTGGAAGGCACAACAGATTACTGATGATGATTTCAGGAATGCACAACTCACTACTGCATTCTAGGAACATGCATTACAGTGGTATATGAGGTATCTAGCGACTAACCCAAATATGACGATAGATTATCTCAAGAAAGCATTGAATGAGCATTCCCAAAAGCCAAAGTCAAATGATCAATATGTTACTGAATTGAAAGATATCCACTAGGAAGTAAAGGAAACTGTATGGGAGGTAGATCAATAATTAAAAATTATCATTAGAGATGGAGGATTCACCATTAGTGATGATCAACATAAATAATGGTTCACTGAATTTTTTTTTCCACATTTGTGCCTGCCTTTATCTCAGCAAAAGATCGCATCCTAGGATGAAGCTTTGGAAATTGAGATGAAACTGGAAGCCTCGGTAGTTTGGGAAATGGAGATCAGGGTTTAGTAGATTCAGAGTCAGTTTTCTATCCTACACTTAGAACTGCAAAATTTGTGGAAGGAAAACTAGAAGGACGTGCGTGCAAAGGTATGGTCTATGCGCTACAAATATGAAGGACACTACAAGGAACAATGCCAAATATATGGAGAATATCTAGTGGTTGAAGGAATGAATCTGATCAAGCCTAATCTAGGGGTTGGGACAAGTGCAAGCCCTACACTATGGTATGCACTATGTTAATTACCGAAACAAAACCCTACTGACTATTTTCGAAGGTTGGAGAAAAATATTCAGACTCCCAAGCAGTTATATTGAAAATTTTGTCAGTCTGTAGGCCACGATGATAAGAACTATCACACATTTGACCTAATGATTGATCAAGATGCTTATTATAGAATACATTCAGAAGTTAGAGGTCTGGATATTCCTCCGTCTCCCTTTGGGCGAGGGGGATTTCAGGTCTGAGGTCATGGAAGAGGAGGAGGAGCTGGTTGTGGAAGAGGCCAGATTATTTGTTATAATTGTGGAGAAGTTTACCACTTCATGCATGACTACAAGAACCTGATGCACCCTTATTTTAGGTATTTTCGGCTATTCAACCACGTAATTGAATAATTCCACTTGTTTTTTGCAAAAATGCAGGAAAAGAAGACTGAAACACCTACACAGAACATTCAGATGATGAAGGTAGAATCACGCAACCAAGAGCCTAGTGTTAATATTCTAACCAGAAGTGGTGCAAAAACTAGCGTAGATAAAGCAGAAGGAAATCACACTGTTGCAAATGTCTGGGTTCAGAAATCCCCTGAGAAGAAGGATTTATCTTGAAAATGGAAAAAGATACTTTTACTCAAGCAAAGAAGAATTTCATGGACCCTGATGCATCGACATCAAAAATACTGACTAGGCTTGTTGTAGATATCATATATGAGATACATCTAGCTAAAATGAGAGTGTTTCTACATGATTGTATCAATATTTTTCACAATAAGAAGGTAGTTAACAAGCTTCAAACATTAATTTATAACTGCACCGAGAAATACCAACCTCAAATGGAACAAAGGGTTGTCAATAAAATCCACAAGAACAAAATACGAACTGGGTGAGAGATGTGCTTAACCACTCAGATAGGAGACTTTGAGATGGATCAAGTTATCTTGGATATGGGATCCAATGAAAATATACTACCTAAATAGAGATGGAAGAAAATGGGAGAACCCAAGCTGGAGTGGCTCTCAATTCAACTGCGCATGAATAACCAAAAGAAAATTATCCCAATGGGAACACTCTCTAGGAGGTTGATTTCTAAGTTGTTGGTCTATCTTTTCTTCTATTTTGTAAGCTAGTCACATAAAAATGAAGATGAAGGATCCTCATCATTGATGCCATATATAGTTTCTTGGATCCTCATCATCATATTTCATTCCAATATACTGTGATGCCATTTGGGTTGAATAATAGGCCAACCATATTTTCTCATTCTTGGATCCTCATCATTGTCTTCAGTAGTAACATTGCGACATTCGACTGCATCCTTCATCTGTGCATTCCATTATGGTAGGGCTCGTACTATTGGTTCCTTTGGCACATCAAAAATAGCCTCCTGAATCTCCTGCAATGCCTCATCAATTCACTGGAATCCACTTTCAAATTCGAATGTCAAAATGAAGCTCTCTTTCAGCGCAGCCCATTCGCAAATACCATGTCACAGCTCGGTCTCCAATTACCAATTCATGGTTACCCTGTCCAATGTTTGAATGAATATTTGAATCTATTCCGGTTGTGGATCCTCTCCCTAAACTTCAGTTAAATTGGCTAAATAATTTCATAGATCATCTATGCCTAAATATTTTTCTTTCGTCCAGGGCTTGTGGATTCAAAATCACAATCATAGAATTGGATGACATTCCCTCCAGTCAGCAATATTTCTTTGTGGGTTCGCCACCAGTACGTTGGGGTTGAGAGCAGAGCTACATCAAGCACGTGGAACTATTGTTCCACTGAAACATCCCTTTCAAATGTATCTAAAAACATATTTACATCTCCTATACCATCATAGTGGGGAAATTCAGGTACATCAGAGGATAAACAATGCAAAGATCTAGTTAATCGATTATAGTGCAATGTGGATACTTCATGTAAGTGGTTCTTCAAGTGTTCTAATTCTTCATCTGAGTCAGATAAGAATGAGCTATATTTTTCCCAACTAAGATGAACATCTACTGTGGGATTGATCTAATCATCATCCTTTGTGTTTAATTTGTAGACATGATAAATATCTTCCTCTGTATATTCATCATGTCGCAAAATGGGTTCAACGCTCCCTATGTGTTTCATGACATGGGTTAACCACCTCTCGTGGATCCTAACTCTAGCGACTGTAGCAGAGGCTAAGGCCCTTCGATTTTGGTTTAACGGAAATCATGATTCCAACAATTCGTATCAGAGCGATAGGTCACCAGTTCTAAACTCACTCGGCTCGAGTTGCGGGGGGGAGATTGTTTGAAATTTGGTTCAATGCTCCCCTTGTGTTTCGCAACATGGACTAACCACCTCTCATGGATCCTAACTCTGGAAATTGTAGTGGAGACTAAGGCCTAGAAGTTTTGTTCTAACAGAAATCGTGATTCCATCATGTCGTGCACTAGTTTTGTATATATTCGTCCTTGTGCAATGTCCAGGGGGACCAAAAACCTTGTCCCATTGTTTTCAAATAACATGCTTGTGCTCTTGAGGTTAATAATAGCATTCATGTCAAAATCCCAATCTAGACCTAGCAACGTAGAACATGGATTTTCATCATCAACAATTTCAATAACCGTTAGAAAACTCCTTGACTCCTTCAATGTAAACTACTACCTGAGAGAGTCTGCCCATTGGGATAATTTTCTGTTGGTTAGCCATGCACAGCTAAACTGAGGACAAATCCATGTTGGGTTCTCCTATTTTCTTCCATGTTTGTTTAGGTAAGGCATTTGCATCGGATCCCATACCTAATATAAATTAATCCATCTCAAAATCTCTTATCTAAATGGTTAGGCACATCCTTTGCCAAGTTCGTCTTTTATTCTTGTGGATTTTGTTGACAACCCTTTATTCCATATGAGATTGGTGTTTGTCGATGCAGTTATCAATTAATTCTTGAAGGTTTTCAACCACCTTCTTATTATGCAAAATCTTGATACAAGCTTGCAGAAACACTTTTAGTTCAGATGGATCAGTCTCATCTGTGATATCTACAATAGGCCTAGTCGATATTTTTTATGTCAACACACCAAGGTCCATGAAATTCTTCTTTGCTTCAGAAAAAGTATCCTTTTCCCTTTTCAAGTTATATCCTTCCTTCTTCTCAGGGGCTTTTTGAACCCATACATCTGCAATAGATTGCTTTCCTTCTGATTTATCTACACCACTTCTAGTCACAATATTAGCACTAGGATCTTCATTGTGTGGTTCTACCCTCATCATATGAACGTTTTGTGTAGGCGTCTAACTCTTATTTTTTGGAAATTTCCAAACAACACAGGGAAATCTTCAATTACGTGGTAAAACTGCCAACAATACTTACAGGATGGGTACATACCATTATAACAGTTGTGCATGAAGTGGTCAACTTCTCCATAATTATAACAGATAATCTGGCCTCTTTCACAACTAGTTTCACCTCCTCTTCGACGACCTTGCCCTTGAAATCTCCCTCACCTAGAGGGAAACGTAGGCGAATCCAGACCTCTACCTTTTGATTGGATTCTATAAGAAGAAAATTGTTCAATGATTAGGTCAAAAATGTGATATTTCTTATCATCATGGCCTACAGACCGAGAAAATGTGCAATATAACTTCTTGGGAGTCTGAATATATTTCTCCATCCTAGGATAATACTCTATAGGGTGTTGTCCAAATACTTCAAATAGTGCGCACCATATTGTAGGCCTCGCACTTGAACCATCCCTTGGATTAGGATTGATTAGAGTCTTTCCTCCAACTGCTATATATTCACCATATACTTGGCATTATTCCTTGTAGTTTCCTTTAGCTTTGCAGTGCACACACCATACCTCTCCGCAGAATTCCTTCTCATTTTACTTCTGAAAATTTTGCAGTTCTAAGTGCAAGGTGTCCTAATGAATTTGAATCTGTTGAACCCCGATTTTCATTTCCTGAACTACCGAGGCTTCTACTTTCATCATGATTTCCAAAGCTTCAGCTTGGGATGAAATCTTTTACTTACATAAAGGTAGGCACAGATGTGGAAAAAAAATTGCAATGAATCATTCTTTATGCTGATCATCACTAATGGTGAAGCCTCCATCCTTGATGATACATTTTGACCTCTGATCTGCCTCCCATACAGTTTCCTTTACTTCTTGGTGGATATATTTTATTCAGCAACAGATTGAGCATATGACTTCGGCTTCCGTAACTTCTCATTCAATGCTTTCTTGAGATCATCTATCGTCATATTTTGGTTAGCCTCTATGTAATGTTCCCAATTTTTAGCCTCAAGCTAAGAGGAACATTATGGTTTGCATATTTTCATTTTGTTGAATAAAATGGGTAAGGATACTCCTTAACCCCTTTAGAAGGAGGAATAACACTCCTTGTGTGAAAGGAGGATGAATAAGAAGCTGAATTAAGCACCTAAGGGTGTGAACATGATCGAGATCACCTTGATTCGGTCATCCTTGAGCATATTGATTCTAGTCTGAATACTTGTTGCGGTATCTTGCTATTCAACAGAGTTGCAGTGCTGCTTAGCACGAGGGAGCCCGTTTAATATTTCCTCTCCTTCTTGAGAAGATCTTGAAGGATTTCACTTCATTTTCTCCACATCTTGGCGCAAGGCCCAACCCATTCTTCATTCACTGCATTATTTCTACTGAAGCATAACGTAGTGTTGCTGGGAGTTCCAGTGGAGGGTTCCACAGACCATTTCCTTGGCTCATCTTTCAGAGGAGGGAGCTCTTGTTCCTCCGGGAGGTTAGTGAAGGGAATTTTATATCTTATTGTACATATTTGGCACTACGCCAATCTTTCCTTATCTCCTACAGCACATTCTAGTGCCTTGACTGTGTTATTCTAGAGTGCATTTGGAGTGGGAGTTGCATGACTACTTTGGAGGGAAATATCTTCAGGAATTGGATCAACCTTTCACCTGAGAGATCCATTGGATGAGATATAAGCATCATATGTAGCATCATTAGCTATCTTCATCCATTTCTATTTTCTGGGTTGCATCTGCTACCCATCAACTCTGACATTTCTGCATATTTGCCATTTATATCTATATTGTGGCCAATCCTCTTGAGGATTGTTGTATTTTTTTTTTCAAAGGTTGAGAGCTTGACCCCACTCATTTCTTAAGCTGATATTGTCATATCATTACATTTTCATTTTGTATTTGTAGTGTCTCCATATAAACTGTGTAGTTATAGCCATGAACATTCTTGTGTAAGCAGTGTTTGTCACATTTGATGTACATGCCTCATCGAAGCTTCTTTGCTGACTTGAGTGACTAATTCCTCAAGGGTTTGTATCCATTACTACTAATATACATATTTTTTGGCTATTCATATCTTCATGTACTTGTCTCACTAAAATAACTCTATTATTCCATTGTATGTTCATGGTATGTTTGCAAGTCCCTTCATTGGGCAATTTATGTTGTTGACTAGGTGTGGGAGGCTTGTCTCACCATCCTAGAGGGATTTATCTGGCCCCAACTCTTGGATCTCGGTCCTAGACACATTTTTCTAAGGGATACAGGTCTTGGGATCAAATCTCATAGCCTCCATTTCTAGAAAATGCGTTTTCTAGCCATGGATTGCTAGTTGTTCCAAATCGAGAACACTACAATGGTATCAGAGCATAATCTTGGCTTAGCTTGTGCACAAGATATAATGCTATCAAGAGGAGGAGATTCTCTCCAAGGAGAGGATACTTATAGAGGAAAAAAGAAAAGATTAATTATGGAAGAGGAGGTTTCCCTTCTTCTTTTCCAGACCATTGAAGGAATCATAACAAATCTTAATGAGATAGAAAGGAAAAATTGGAGAGATTTTCTGAAAGGGTTTGTGGATGAAGCAAGCCATATTTATGACCATGTTCGGTGTGAGCATTCAGCCACACATGTTGATCCATGTGCCCCAAAACCAATACTATTTACCCTATTCAACATTGAATCTATCTCGAGTCAAGTTTACCTAACAATTCCCCCCTTAAACTTGACTTGGGGTTTCTTGACTAAATCTAGCCAAAATTGCTAAATGAGACAATCCCACTCACTCTAGTTCCTCGCCCCTCAAATTTAGTACCCAAGGTAATTGTTAATTTGACATCCCCCCTATCACCTAGGTCTAACCCAGACTTTACCAGTGATTACCCAGGGGTATGCATGCCATACCAGGTCTTACAGCAGTATTCCCATTTACATGTAAAAAATTCACTCCATTATAATAATTTTTTTTTTTTTGTTTCATTGTCACTGTCTTTATACATATGAAATCAATGTAGATATAAAAAGAATTCATCTACCGGATTACATGAGTCACCAGCTGCTATAAGCGCTAGTCCTCTAGAAGTTCTCTTCAGATACATGGTTCATCATTTAATTAATCCATGTGTTCATATCCTCTCTCATTCTCTACATTCATGATGTCCTCTGCATGAATCTGCCCTTCTTTCACCTGGTTCCATATCATATCTTTAAAAAACCTACAATGATTTCACGAGGGCTTATAAACCCTTACATTCCAGATTCAGATCTGCATTGGTTCAACAAATAATATCTCCATTCACAGGCCAATAAAACCCTTGGCTTTAGAATCATCCCTCTAAATCCAAATATGGCTCCGATACTAGTTGTTAGGATTTTACTGCATAAATATTAAAGAATTTACCAAGAGAATTTACGACATAAATAACAAACAATTTACCGAGAGGATTTACTGCAGTAATTATAAAGAATTTATTGAGAGGAACAAACATAAAATCCAACAACAAATCATAAACATAATTTATCCAGGAAAACCCCTAAATCCAGGGAAAAACCCAACCAATGAAATTTCATTATACATTGGCCAAAACCCTGGCCAATCTGGCCAAGTGAGCCTTCACCACTCACCTCCAGGCCTACATTACAATGAAGTCTTCCTAGCCTTTTATAGGCTCCATTACATGCAATACCATGGGATGAAAACCATGGGTGCACAAAACCATGTGCCCCAAAACCACTACTATTTACCCTATTCAACATTGAATCTATCTCGAGTCAAGTTTACCCAACATGGGTGATGCTGGAAATGAGAGAGTGTCTCCCTCCTCCTTGAGTTTATCCCAAAATATTTGTGCTATGCTAGACTCCTCCCATGTCTCCACCTCTATGGAATCCAAGAGTGGTGAACCAAGTGACCAAATGCCTCTCATCAATGATGGATCCGGTGGTCTCCCTAGTGGAATGCATCCTTTTAGTGAGACATCAAAATAGAAAGTGGACTGTATATATGAGATGAATGAATGGTCCCTCTATCCTCTGTGCAGTTCAGTCCCTCTCCTATGTGAAGAAACTCTCCTCAAAATATGAGGGTGAATTCTCATTCCCTCCGAATTCTGATCCTTCACCTCTTCTCCTCTATCCATCACACAATCCCCCAATGCTACTACATGATGCTCATGAATGGTGACTAGGTCTCCACATGTGGTGTCTCTCAGAATCCTTTGCATAGACACAAGGACTCCTCCAATGGAAGAAATGGCTCCCCTGTCATCTCCATGTGGTGATGGATCTCCCTCCAATGATACAATGCTATGGATTCTTCTATGCACATGCTCTTCACCAACATGTGAGTATGCCTCCTTTTCCATGAGTGACCTCATATTTCGGTTCTCTTTTGAAAGAAAGATCTTCATACCCTCACAAATGGAAGAGTGCCCTTCATACAATGGGTGTCTTGCCTCAAGCAAGTCATCATCCTGGTTTTCTTCCCCTCTAGAAATATGGAGTGGAGTTTGTTTCATGTTTTCCTCCAACTCATGCAATGTGTTTGATCTCTCAAATTTTACACATGATGATTCACATTGGGTTTTATCAAATATCTTCACCAATGTATTAGTGAATTCATCATAGGTTTCAATATTTGCATGATAACATGAAATAGGAATTTTAAACCACCAATCATGGGCCATACCTTTGAGATGCAGCGCTATTATAGTGATGGCATCCTTGGCTGCAACTTGGTGTAGCTGAAAATATGCATCTAACTCCTCCACCCAAGCTATGGCCTTGCACCTTGCCTATCCATCGAAAGTAGATAGAAAGAATATGTTTCTCTTCCTCCCTTTGTGGTTATTGGATCTTGCTCCCTTGAGTTTGCAAAACTCTTGGAAGTCCAGGTGCACTTCGAATCTCCATGATTGAGATTTATACTCCCAAAGAAAATCACTCAAGGTCCCCTCCCTTGGTGACTCATCTTCCTCCATTCTCCCTACAGTAGATGTAGGCAATGTACTGTGCTATGGATCAACATGTGTGGCTGAATGCTCACACCGAACATGGTCATAAATATGGCTTGCTTCATCCACAAACCCTTTCAGAAAATCTCTCCAATTTTTCCTTTCT
>Ga0115848_101005_pt1 | contig 11717 bp, 4 predicted proteins | sample InSIn3gowninarea_FD_83862 | JGI IMG/M metagenome (GOLD analysis project Ga0115848, IMG submission 83862) | reverse complement strand
TTCTTATTTGCTTAAAAATAAGTTCTGAATCAGTATAAACACTTAAGTTTTGAACTTTTAAGCTTTTGGCTAATTGCAATCCTAAAAGGAAAGCTTCATATTCAGCCTCATTTCTATGTAACTCCTAAAACAAATGATTCTATGTTGTATAATTGTATGCTTGATTCAGGAGCATCACACAACCTTATGCCAAAATCTATCATGGACCAATTGAAACTAAACATAACTAAATCCTACCATGACCTGTACACCTTTGATTCTAAAAGGGTGCCCTATTTGGGATTGACCAAGGATCTGGTGGTTACCCTTGCCCAAATTCCAGTGAAAAGTGTAGTACTTGATATTTTTGTCACAGATATCCCTCCCAAGTTTGAAATGCTCCTTTCTAGGTCTTGTTGTGCCAAATTAGGGGGACTATACAGATGGATATGTCATATGCTACTATTCTTGTTTATGGAGGAGAAAAATTAAGATTATATAAAGGGGTAAGATTTGTACATACTGTTTGTAAGACTGACCAGCCAAGGAACCATCCAATTTATGCAATAGATCAAGACTTGGTCGTTTTCAACTCACTTCAAACCAACATAAAACTCAATTCAAAATTGAAGAGGTGATTGAAAGTCCTAAACCAAACCAAACTGATATTTGGAAACTGTTCTGTGATGGCTCTTGCACTTAAGATGGGGCAGGAGCTGGAGTAGTTTTAGTTTCACTTGAAAAAAAAATATAACCACTCATGTAAGTTAGACTGCGAAGTTACAAATAATGTGGCTGAATATGAAGCTTTCCTTTTAGGATTGCAATTAGCCAAAAGCTTAAAAGTTCAAAACTTAAGTGTTTATACTGATTCAGAACTTATTTTTAAGCAAATAAGAAATGTTTGTCAAACCAAGCATTCTAGACTTAGGGCCTACCGAAATGAAGTATGGGATTCAGTTGAAAACTTCTTTGATGCTTTTAATTTGACTCATATTCCTAGAGATCAGAATATTCATGCAGATGCCTTCGCTGTCTCTACTAGCTCTTTTAAAATTCCTGATCATATTGATGTACTCTATCAGATACAAGTCAAATATAGGCCATCTATCCCAAATAATCTGAAACATTGGCAAATATTCGAAGATGATGAACATTTGAAATCATTTCTGCAGGTAATAGATAATTTTTCATTTCTACAAATTGATGAAGATAGCACTGAAATAAATGAAAATACAGATGGAAATGACACTTCAAATTTTAAAACTCAAATTGCTAATCATGACATTATTCAATTATCTAATAACTTTATTCCAAAAGGACTCATTCCTTTAGAAAAATTGTTTGATCAAATGATGTCTTCCGAAACCCTCAGTGCATTTCTTCAAAAGATGACAGAAGAAATTAACATTGGAACTGATGAAAATATCAAAAACATCAAAATATGTGCATCTCTAGACCCTGAGATCAAAGCTCAATATCTTAAGTTACTGCAAAATTATAAGGATGTTTTTGCTTGGACTTACGTTGATCTAAAGACCTATGACACTTCATTAATACAGCGTAAGATTCATTGAAGCCAGAAGCAAAACCTTATCAACAGAAACTTAGAAGGATAAATCCAACCCTTCTACCAACTGTAGAAAGGGAGATTAAGAAAATGCTAGATGGTCAAATCATCCTCCCTCTTAGATATTCTAATTGGGTTGCAAATCTAGTTCATGTTAGAAAGAAAAATGGAGAAATAAGACTCTGTGTGGATTTTAGAAATTTGAACAAGGCATCATTAAAGGATAATTATCCTTTGCCCAAAATGGATCAGTTACTTCAAATGGTTTCGGGAGCACAAAGACTTTCTATGCTTGATGGTTTTTTAAATTACAATCAGGTGAATGTTGATACAACAAACAGAGAGAAGGCAGCCTTTACTACACCCTGGGTACATTCATGTATGCTAGCATGCCATTTGGCTTAACCAATGTTGGAGCGACATTTCAAAGAGCTATGGACATAGCTTTTATGGGTCAGGTAAATAAATTTGTGGTTAATTATCTTAATGACATAACTGTTTTTTCTAAATCTGATCAGAAACATCTAAATCACTTGATGAACGTTTTTGACAGGTGTAGAAAATTCGGAATATCATTGAACCCTAAAAAGTCCTTGTTTGTTGTCAAAAAAGAAAAACTATTGGGCCATATAATTTCAAAGGAGGGAGTAGTAATTGACCCCAAACAAGTATCTTCCATTGAAACATTGACCTTACCTAGAAACAAGAAGGAGATTCAAGCTTTTCTAGGCAAGATTAATTTTCTAAGGAGATTTATTCCAAATTATGTAGAGATTGTAAAAGATATCACTGACATGCTCCAAAAGGACCATGAAGTCAAATGGATTGCCTCTTCTAGGCATGCATTTGAACAAATAAAAAAGGTTATCTCGAAAGCTCCCACCTTAGCCAGCCCTGATTATACTAAGCCATTTAGTGTTTTCTCCTTTTCCTCTGAAACAACCCTTGTTGTCGCTCTATTACAGAAAAATGAAGATTCCCATGACCAACCTATAGCCTTTTTCAGCAAGGTTATGAGAGATGTTGAGCTAAAGTATGACATCATTGAGAAGCAAGTCTATGCTCTTATTCAAGCCCTAAAATCATTTAGAATGTATGTCTTGCATTCACCTATCACTGCTTATGTCCCTAATAGTGCTGTGAAAATTGTCCTACTCCAACCAAACACTGATGGGAAAAGAGGTAGATGGATCACTCAAATTTTGGAGTTTGATCTAACTATCAAGACTACCAAGTTAGTAAAAGGTCAAGGATTAGCCAAGCTTCTAGCTGAATCCAACTGCAAAGTTCTTGGAATCAATTATGTTTTAGAAATACAAGGGAAGAATACACAAGAACCTTCTGTCCTTGCAAAAGGGGAGAATCCACAAGAACCTTCCCTTCATCCTAAAGGGGAGAATCCATAAGAACCTCTACCTTTAGAGAAGATCAGTCCTATACACATTGATGAAAAATTCTTGTTGTCAAACTGGTATCAAGATATTGTAAATTTCTTGATCCATTTTGAGTGTCCAGCATCATTCTCCAAAACCCAGTGTCAAACCCTTGAGTTAAAATCAGTCAAGCACTGCATTATAAATGCAAATTTATATTGGAAAGATCCACTGAATATTTTGTTATTATGTTTAACAGAATCATAAACTTAAAGAATCATTGATCAATTTCATATAGGAATTTGTGGGGGACATTATGCTTAGAGAGAAACAGCATAGAAGATTCTGAGGGGAGGATTTTATTGGCCCACATTGTTCTTACAAGTAGGGACAACGGTCAGAGGTTGTGTTACTTGTCAAAAGTTTGCTGGTAAACAAAAATTAGCAACTCTTCCACTCGTTCCATCAATAGTTTCAGCACCTTTTTCTCAATGGGGATTAAATTTTGTTGGAAAGATTCACCCCACTTCAAGTAATCAGCATAGATGGATCCTCACTACAACAGACTACTTTACTAAATGGGTGGTAGCAATTCCAGTCATAAATGCTACGTGTCAGCCTCAGATTGTATCGGGTGACCCCCCCAAAACTGCCCACGCCTCATAAGCGATGCGATGAAAACCAAAACCATCTCCCGCATAATGACAAAATGACTACTGTTCACTTTGCACCATATTTCAAAAAGAAAGTTGTTTTTCCGTTTAAACGCAAAAATGACCATTTTGGATTTTTTTCGCCCGTTTACACAGTGAAACCCCCATAAACCTCTACGACCAATAAAGCCATTGTTTTACCTTCTGATACGCTCTAAACTCCTTCCAATATCCTTTCGAGCTAATAAAGTCATTGATGTCCTTCTCTGTCACCTATGTTTTCTTAACAATTTCTGTGTTTTGCAAGTAAAAACTCATGTTCCAAGCTTACAAAGAAAAAGCTTGCACACAGTTTGAAGACAAATAGGAAGATCTTATTGTTGAAAACACACAGTAAAAACCTGAAATGCATAATAAAGGTAAAAAAGAACACAGTAAAGGTTACTCAGCAGGGTCAAAGGATATTCATAAAGTTTAAAGAGTATTAGATGAAAGATCAAATGAAATAATCAACCAGCATAAAAAATACAAACAATCAAACAGCTTAAAGGGCAAAATATCAAACAACAAAGCTAGCACAACCTGAATAAAAGGGACAGCAAGAACCAGTTCAATAGTTGCCCCTATCTTCTTATATGATCTTTCATTTCCTAGAATAAATCTTAATCAGTTTTACGATATTTTTTTAGTTTCATTATTGTATAAATAACTCTCTTCTCGAGTTGTTATGGGTTCAACGTTCAAGGTTCATTGTTCATTGCTTGTTAAGTTGTCACTGTTCATTCTACTTTGAACCTGGTTGCACCTTTGAAGGAAGCTTTTTTAGACACTTGATGTACTCAGTTTTTCTGGAACCTTAATACAAAGCAGAGGATTCTGAATTTGGTTTTACATAGTTTGTGTTATCCTGTAAGTTTTTAGTTTGTGTTATCCTGTAAGTTTTTCTAGTTATCAACCATTATGTTTTTCTTCATATGCTTATGACTTATAGAAATATCTAGGTAGGAATAATTGTGTCTCAATTTATTCTTGTAAGCTCCTGAAGTGATCATCTATTAAGAGAATGGATTAATGAACTGTCTATTTAGCTAATCCCCTCTAATCAATAAATCATCAGCATCTTTTATAAGCTTAAGTATATTGCCTTGAATCTTTGGAACGTAGATTAGAAGGTTTTCATACTTATGATTGTTCTGTTTTACAGTTTGGAAACTGTGATAATCATATTATTTTGTCTTCTTTTCACCACTATTTGATCTATATCACTGTGTAAAGCTTTATAGCAGCGCTTTGCTGAGATATTAATATTATCCAAAGGATTAAGTATTTCAATTCTACATTTGTCTTCATTCATTGGTCTTCCAAAACTAAAACCAAAAACCCCAAAACAATTATTTTAGATGCTCTGGCATTGGTAGCTGACGTACTACTATCTCAGAGGTACAACACCGCCCATTTTAATAAATATACTATTTGCCACTATTTTCTAATAAAATAATATTTGCCCCATTTTTATTATCATCATCAAAATTGGGCAAACTCCTTAGTAACTTCCGCACTCACAAAATCAAGGACGATACACCTGCAAGCCTTGTTTTGTATATAAATATCAAACTTATACTTGATCTTATAAATCCATCCACATTCAATTTGTCTTATGCATAAGCAACTCCACAAGATCACAAGATTAGTTCTTCTGGGATGAATTCATATGTGTTTCCATCGCTTTATGGCATTCTTCATTTCCTTATTTCCTCTAGGTATATGGTTCCTTGGTGATTCCTACTCGTGTCATTCGCACATAGTTCACTCATTTAGGTGTATGTTTTTCCCAAATGTGCCTTCTCAGCTAACTTCCAACTTTGGTCTTCACTTCATAAACACTCTCAAGGTTTGTGCATAATTCTTCAATTGTCTTGACCAACCAATTAAGTATCTTAAGAGTTGGTTTACACCACTCTCCTTCATAATGCTCAATACCCAACAAAATAAGCAAAGCCACCTTCACCTCCAATCTCTAGCATCAGCTCATCACCAAACTTGATATTTCTAAGTGTTTTTTATAGCCATGGTGAATCGATAACTCGTTGGACTAATCTAGGCAATGCCCAAAATCAAACCTAGCAGTGATCATTATAACACCAACAGTCTATCCAACAGCCCACAAACCAAATATGTCAAAAACTTATGACTTAGCAAGAGCCAAGATGCCACATATAAGGGGAAGCCTACTCCTTGAGCTTCATCATAATGAGCCAAAGGTGTTCCCCGTAGAATTTGAAACTAGGTGGAAAGAATAACATCCCAATAAACCATCCGTTCCATCGTCCCACAAGGGGACATGATATCACTTTATAGATTCATAATTTACAGACCAAACTGTCACACCAATCATGTCTCTATTTACCCCTAAATCAATATACAACAGGCATAACAAATTTAAAAATATTTTGGTGGGAGTAAGTGAACTCAAAATTTCTTCTCACTTCTCAAAAATATTTTCATTAATATCATTAGAATATTCGTTCCCTTGTAATTGTCCACACTTGTAACAATGGTGTGCATGACATCCCTTATTGTTAAAATGATCGCAAATCACATTGTTAGGTTACCTTAATGTACTTTCATCAAAAGTTCTATTTTGACTTTGGTGTATTCAAAGCAAGCACTTATCCAACTTGCGTTGAATAAAATCTGCTCCTGCGTTGCTCATCGAGTCAGGATCATTCCGCCAAGAGAATCTAAAGTCATCGCAGCAACGTTGTCTATAACACTCCAGCTAGTGACAATTGGTTGAAAGCCTTCAGTAAAGTTATTAATTGTCTAGGCCAGAAACCTTTTTCATGTTCAGTACCACCAATGAATACATCTTGAATATGTCTAATGTAGTTTGTGACATCCTCACTATAACTCATTTGTAGAGTATGCAGCTCGTTACCTAATACAAAACATAAGCGATGTTGGACACCTCAACGAGATTCTGCAACATGGTCCAAATCTTACTCGCACCAGTAGCACTCCGAATATGAGAAATGATGTGCTCTGAGACTGGAGGTCTGCAGCTTCATCTCTTAACTGATACTTACCAATTCCGTTGCATCAGTAAGTGCAGCGTCCTTGCCTTTATAAGCATCGACATATTTTTCTTTCTTTGATACATTTTAAATATGAAATTTCAATGTGGGATATATTTCTTACCTCCTAGCATGATCTTCGGAAGAGAAATCCCTGATGACAACGTGATCACCCCCTCATCTAAAGACTCCTCCATGCTGTGTTTGCTACCAAATACCATATTCAAACTTAACTGCCTCTAATATCAACCACTACTCCATAGTCAAACGCTCCTATGATTCGTTATGCGCCGAGAGCAGCGATGTATTAAATGCAATACATGTTTGGCTTATATTGCATTTATTGTTAATTTACTCGATGCTTATTGTTGGTTCCAGTCAAACCATACACGAATCCAATACATATCCATCCGGATCTAAATCCGCTCCACCACAGAGCACTTCCCAACTGCCGAAACCTGTCAACGCGCGGATTCCCCAATTCAACACTTGTTAAAAAAATAAAAAGCTATGGCAAAGATCAGCGCTCTGTTTTTCGCTGCTCATTCGTCTCTTTTTCGGCACACGGCTGTGTCAATTTCCACATTTTGGGGGATTTCTTCACACTAAGTGTCGTTTGGTATCGCACTGCTTGGATCATAGGCACAAGTTCTCTTTATGCCCACGTCCTACGGCTTTTTCACTTCTCTTTCTAGGATTATTCCAAAGATCAATCTCGTGTCCCCTTATGTCTGTTCCTGCAACAGGATTTGGCAACTCTTAACATAGCACATTTTAATCGGTAGGATCTGGCGGCTCTGCGTTTTTCCTCTCTCCTCGATACAGAATATTTTTGCCTATTCAAAAGTTAAAATTCCGGGAACTGTCTAAATGTTAATTCGAACATTATAAATAACCATTCATCCTTTTAAGTCGTAACTAATTTGTGGACTTGCCCTTTATGCCCGGTGTCAGCATTTGTGCGGCTGTGCCTTTCAAAAATATTGGCAAAACGGTATACTATGTTTTGGTCATCGTTTGAAAGTCGTGAATTCTATTGATTTTCATTTTATGAATTATAGGAGTTTATATATATATATATATATATAAATGAATTGACATAGACTGGTTTATCATTTTATGAGAGGCCCCAGTAATACATGGCTTGCTTCAGACTCAAAACTTCCCTTATGGTTCTTGACCATCATCCTTACAAAGATATTCCTAAGTTACCAGGATCCGCCAGATTTTGTAAGAGCCGGAATCTAGATATGGGTATAAGAGAGCTCAGGTATAAATGTATAAATATATTTTTATAATTCATAAAATAAACGAAGGGTCAGGTTGAAGAATAAAGATAATTCACGACTTTCACATAAATTCCCTTTTGTGATAAAAAGAAATATAAAATCAAGCTTTATACAGATATCACACTTCTTTAATTTAATGCATGCAATTATGATTGTTTTGCACTCTTAAAAATTGTTTCTATGGCACATCTACATTCACGTCCGCAAAGCATGTGAGATAATATCATATAGAAATATTCTACTAGAGAAGTATGTGAGATTAAGGTTACAATTGCCAGGCATGGTGGGATTCAATCCCAATCTGCCACAGAGAAATGATCGTACTAAAGTCACGATTGTTCGTTGCATCTTTCAAATTATAATTTCCAAACTAATCCCTCCACAAATGCAAATACAGTCCATGTTCCAAAATAAATGCAATATCAGCAAAAGTAGACTAAAACTTCTCATGAGAACTTAATTTATGCTTTTCCCAGAGAGTTATTTTAAATATTTCGCATAGAGACTTAGTCCCTGAATAAAATAAGATTACTAATACAAAAGCCCATGTAAAGAGCTGTTAGAGTTTAAGCTACACTACACCAAAGCATCGATTCAATTTCCACAGAGGAAAGAAGAATGACACTGCCCAGCTTCCCAGCACAACGTGGTTTCATGGATTTTTTCCTTCCTTGTCCTATGTTTATCAATAATTGCTTTAGAAATACATGCTAATTCCCTCGAGAAGAAAAGGAATCTTTAAATGTCATATTTTGTGCAGTCTAGTTAAACGCACAATACAATATTGTGTTGAAAAGCCTGCTCTTGTGTTTTTCATCGCATTGGAGATAATGTGTCGAATACTCAATATAAAAGAGTTTCTACAAGAAATTACCAATACAAAGCCTCCCATATTCAAAGTTGTTGGGAACAGATGAAATTTTCTTATCCTCTGGAGTAGAGAGAGCGCAGAGCGAAGCCCATAATTGTCCATAATTAGAAGCATGAGAAAACTACTAGAACAGGAACTCTGTATCAGATACCTCCAGTATTTTATGGACACCAATTGGATTGACACCTGGGCGAAACTGATTTCCTTCAATATACCTGAGAGAAGCACACAAAATCCTTTAGCCAAGCTTTCCTCATTTAACATACCTCGAACACTGAATCTTGAGAACTTTGAAAGCAGTTGCTTCTGACAAGGTAACACATTTATGATGCATGACTACAGGGGGTTCAACACTGATCTAATACATCAATCAAGATGCCAAAGGAAAATGTCCTGATGGTTTAGCATGTTGAATACCTAATATTCTTATTGATTAATATTATATGCATGGAAAATTGAAACCAATTGCACTTGTATCAAACCAATGAGAAGGAGACTTACATTTCTTTTAGGTAAGGATGTTGGTAAAAGGCATCTGGAATCCTTCCAGATAGAGAGTTCTGGTCGAGATACCTGTCAGTGAACATCTTGTTGGTCAAACGGGAATGTGAATGGGAAAGGGAAATAAGAATGCACAACAAATTGATGCACTTTCAAATGATGCCGAGCAGAGGAATGAAAACCATACACGCCTCTGCATTTTTTCTAAAATATTCATGAAAGAGTCCATAGGGCCTAAAACCCTAACACCTATGGGGCGGTACGTTTTTTTTATTATGAAATAGGATTGAATATGATAAAAGACCATGAAATTACTCTCATAAAATATAACTCCTTTGCACAAATGATACTTTTTAATGTAAAATGATTGAAAAACAATCGTAAGGCCAAAACATTGTAAAGATGAAATCTGCACAAAGAAGGCACTCAAACATGGCCTGTATTTACATCGACCCAGTGAAATTACCAATGGTGAATACAGTTTAATCAAAAAGGTAGTGACTTGTAATTAAATGAAACAGTGTCTCTCCAACAGGAAGATCAAGAAACCTGTTTCTCACCTCTAGAACAATGATATTTGTTTAATTCAATTCTTATGATATGTGACTTAATGCAGCGAAATTTTTTGGAGCTAAATTTTCTCATTTGATTAATTTCCCTTTTTTATTTTCAAATAATTCACAATTTCCATGTTTTCCTAAAAAAAGATTCACCCAAATTCTATAAGATAAAATTATTTTACTTGAAAAAACACCAAATTCTCTGGAAACTATATAAAATGTTACTTTTCAATGTAAAATGCTTGACAAACAATTTTCAGGCCAAATTCATTGTAAAGATGAAATATGCACAAATAAGACTCATACCATGCAAGTTATTTTTTGGGTTCCGAGGCTAAACATGGTCTGTATTATCATCAACCCATTAACATTAACAATGGTGAATAGAGTTTAGTCAAAAAGGTAGTGACCTGTAATGTGGAAACAATGACGAAACAGTTGTCTCTCAAACAACAAGATCAAGAAACGTGTTTCTCATCTCCTGAACAATGATATTAATTTAATTTCATTCTTGCAATATATAATATAATGCAGGGAAATTTTTCGGGACTAATATTTCCATTTGGATAATTTTCCTTGTTTCCAAAAATGATTTACCAATTTTCATTTTTTTTTTCCAAAAATGATTTCACCCAAATAGCATAGGATAAATTATTTTACTTGAAAAATCACCAAACTCTTTTAGAAATTATATAAATGCTACTTTTGAATGTAAAATGCTTGACAAACATTTGTCACCGCCAAATTGATTGTAAAGATGAAATATGCACAGAGAAGACACTCAAACCATGCAAATTATTTCTTGGCTTCCAAGGCTACAGATGGTCTATATTATCATCATGACATCAACGCAGTAATATTAGCAATGGTGAAATCAAAAAGGTAGTGACTTGTAATTAAATGTAGAAATAATGATGAAACAGTGTCCCTCCAACAACATCAAGAAACTCGTTTCTCACCTCCAGAACAATGATATTTGTTTAATTCCATTCTTGCAATATATGATTTAATGCAGGAAAACTTTGGGGATAAATTTTCTCATTTTACTACTTTTCCTTTTTTCAAAAATGATTCGCTAATCTTCATTTTTTTCCAAAAAAGATTGACCCAAATTCTATAGAATAAAATTATTTTACTTGAAAAATCACCAAAAATTTCTAGAAAATATATAAATTCTCATATTTGGAAATTATTCTGTTTCTACAACTAATAAAGTCATATGTTCAAGTCTATGTGATACCAATCCTGTACTTTAGTTTTTTGAGTTGCCTAAGGGTATTTTGTTATGTTCAAGTTTGTTAGGAATAAAAAATATATAAATAATTGTCATAATGATTAGTTAGTTAATAATTAGTTTAACAAAGAGGCATGTCTCTACAGACATGCCTGTTCGTGAAAGGGTACTTACCTAGATATATATACAGGGCCCAAACTCTCATTGTATCATCATTTGTATTCATACATTTAATATATATTCTTGTTATGTCATGGATATCTTTATATTCCAAGTCTTCTGGAGTAATTAATCTAAAAAAGGAACTTTGTTCACTTCATTTGGTATCAAAGCAATTCGGTCCTCTAGGGTGCTTAACCGCTGCACAGAGCTTGTTCTCTGATCCAGGTCTTTGGCCATCAATCTTGCGCCAACGTTGTTGTCGTCACAATTCATGTGTTTCACTACAATTTGGAGTTTCCTTGTCTCACCATCAGGATTTTGGCCATATAGATAGATTGGAAAAAATAAATAAATACATTAAAAAGTATCATTTGTGCAAAGGAGTTATATTTTATGAGAGTAATTTCATGGTCTTTTATCATATTCAATCCTATTTCATAATAAAAAAAAC
>Ga0115848_101002_pt1 | contig 11741 bp, 11 predicted proteins | sample InSIn3gowninarea_FD_83862 | JGI IMG/M metagenome (GOLD analysis project Ga0115848, IMG submission 83862) | reverse complement strand
ATTTGTAACTCTGTATTGATCATCAAGTAATTTGGATAATCCTCAAAAACAACAAAATCTCTAGATACTAGCTGACGATCATCCCTTTAATGGTGATTGGGATGAAGTGGATTACCAAACGAACTGGTAAACTATTTAAAATGCAACAGCAAAATTTAGGAGAGGCTGCTAGATTTGCAAATGCAGATTCGTTTATTCGTAAGCTACCAAACCAATATCAATCGATCATAAGTCATGATGGAGATGGGATAAGTCATGGACAAAAGCAACTTTTAGCAATAGCAAGAGCGATGTTGGCTAATCCAAAACTATTAATTTTAGATGAAGCTACTAGTAGCATTGATACGATAACGGAAATCAGAATCCAAGAGGCGTTAGCAAGGTTAATGAAGGGGAGAACAACGTTTGTCATAGCTCATCGTCTTAATACGATTCAAAAGGCAGATCAAATAGTGGTTTTGAAGGATGGACGAATTATTGAAAGAGGAACACATGATGAACTAATAAACGAACAAGGATTTTATTACGAGCTCCAAAATAAGATTTAGAAGCAGGTACTTGCCAAATGGTGAGTACCTTTTTTAATTGTAAACCCTAAGGGACTTTCCTGAACGATCCTATGCTTTCACATTTCATTTGTAAGAAACTAGTTTCGGAAGGATTTATTAACTAGCAATTAACACCTTTACAAACTATAAACATCAGATTTACAAATAAATACAGTGTCTTCACACATTCTTTATATTTCATGCGTAAGATAAGACAATGTGAGGTAGCAAGCTAGGTCAAGCATTTTGCTATCATTTTAAAATAGTAGTTAACAAGAAAGATAGAGAGATGTTTTGTCAGGGGGAAAATGGTATGAAAACCGTTGAATTAAAGAATGTATCCAAATCTTATGATGGAAAAACAGATGTTATTAAGGCGATTGATGTTGCAATCGAGCCGGGAGAATTTTTTGTATTAGTAGGGCCTTCTGGTTGTGGTAAAAGCACAATGCTGCGAATGATTGCAGGACTTGAGGAAGTATCAGGGGGAGACTTGTTTATCGGTGATTTCTTAGCGAATAAACTTCCACCAAGTCAACGTGATTTGTCGATGGTATTTCAAAATTATGCACTTTATCCTCATTTAAGTGTTGAGCAAAATATAACGTTTGGTTTACATACGAAAAAGCTTTCTAAAATAGAACAAAGGCAGAGATGTTTAGATGCAGCAGAAATGCTCGGCTTGTCTGAATTGTTGAGTCGAAAGCCACGCCAACTCTCGGGTGGACAAAGACAAAGGGTTGCGCTCGCTCGAGCAATTGTGACACATGCACCGATATGTCTTATGGACGAACCTTTATCAAATTTAGATGCAAAACTACGAGCAAAAATGAGGTCAGATATTCGCCAAATCCAACGTCAATTAGGGATTACGATGATCTATGTCACACATGATCAAACAGAAGCAATGACAATGGCTGATCGGATGATGATTTTACACAAAGGTGAAGTGCAGCAAATTGGACGACCTTTAGAGATTTATAATAATCCAACTAATACATTTGTTGCATCATTTATTGGATCACCACCAATGAATCTAGCAGCTGCGATGATAGTTGATCGAGCTCTTTTATTAGAAGACAATCGTTCCATCATTAGCGATAAAAGGCTTACTAATTCAGCTATACCTCATAACAAAAAAGTAACAGTGGGCGTACGCCCTGAAAGTATTAGGCTTGCAAAGGATGGGCAAGTGAGTTTTTTTGCTGAAGCTAAAAATGTTGAAGTGCTAGGTACAGAGACGCTTATTATGTTTGAAGTTGGTAACAAGCAGTGGATTGCAAAATGGGTAGGCCAATGGACTATTGAAATCGGTGCAAATCTACCGCTTTTTATTGATGAAAATGATCTCGTTCTTTTTGATCATGATAACGATGAATGTATACTCCATCAAATAAATAATGATGACAAGAGATCGCTTACCCTTGAGGAGGCAATTTTATGAGTAACGTACCTAGTGTTTCTTCCACAAGTATGAAGGTGAAAGAGAAACCATTAGGTAGAAAAAAAGAATTGCCGAATGCATTAGTAGGTTTACTTTTTCTTTTACCGTCAATTATCCTATTTGGACTCTTTCTCTTTTATCCGATGATACGAACATTATACTTAAGCTTTTTTTTAACCGATGGACAAGGAGTACCTATCACCTTTGTCGGTCTAGAAAATTTCACCGCTCTGCTGCAGTCAACCAGCTTTCAAAAAAGTATAAAAGCAACCATACTATTTGTCGTTTATACGGTTCCAGCAGGTGTAATTCTTGCCTTGTTTTTAGCGTTAGTTGCAAATGAAAAGGTTAAGGGAATCGGCTTTTTTAGAACGATGTTTTCTTCGACAATGGGGATGAGTGTAGCGGCATCTTCAGTCATTTGGATGTTTATGTATAACCCGACGATTGGTATTTTTAATAAGGTAATAGGTTTTATCGGATTATCTGAGGTTCAATGGTTGCTTGATCCAAGTCTTGCCCTGATAGCAGTTTCCATCTCAACAATTTGGATGAATACAGGCTTTGCTTTTCTTATTCTGTTAGGTGGTTTGCAAAATATTGATGAGCATCTCTATGAAAATGCTGAAATTGCAGGTGTTAGCTATTGGTATAAACTGCTTCGAATAACAGTTCCGATGCTATCACCAACCTTGTTCTTTATTATCACTGTCTCGTTCATTCATTCGTTCCAGACCTTTGGACAAATTGATATTTTGACAAAGGGTGGACCAATCGAATCTACAAATGTAATCGTGTATTCGATTTATAAGGAGGCGTTTGTTAACTTCAACGTTGGTTCTGCTAGCGCCCAAGCAACAATTTTATTCTTCTGCATTTTAATGATTACCATTCTGCAATTTAAGCTTGCAGAAAGGAAGGTACACTACCAATGAATCGCATAAAAAAAATTGTTATATACAGTCTGCTGATTGTCTCTGTTGTGTTCATGATGTTTCCTATTTTCTATGCATTCATGATCAGTTTTATGCAGGGGGGAGAGGTGTTAAAAGGCAACCTGGTACCTGAAGCATTGACGTTAGACAATTATAAAAAGGCATTTGAAAAGTTACCACTTATTCATTATTTATGGAATAGTCTTTTCGTCTCAACAATTGTCATGATTGGCCAATTAATTGTCTCAAGCTTAGCTGCTTATGCATTTGTTTTTATCCAGTTTAAAGGAAGAGATCTTATTTTTTTCTTGTTCATTTCAACGATGATGATTCCCTGGGAGGCTACGATGGTTCCTAACTTTTTAACGGTACAAAAATTAGGCTGGATCAATCAATATACAAGTCTAACGATTCCATTTTTCGCGTTAGCATTTGGAACATTTCTACTCAGACAGCAATTTAAAACGATCCCAAAGGAATTATATGAGGCTTCACAGATTGCAGGGATTAATCGCTTTCGTTTCTTTTGGAGAATTGTTTTACCCGTTTCTAAAACCAGCTTAATTACATTAGGTATTTATAGCTTCTTAACAACCTGGAACATGTATTTATGGCCATTGCTAGTCACGAATAATGAAAGTGTTCGAACTGTTCAAATTGGTCTGAAACAACTTCAGTCTCAAGAAATTTCAACTGAATGGGGGGTGGTTATGGCAGCGGTTGTCGTCGTTATTTTACCAACACTTATCCTGTTATTTTTAGGACAAAAGCGCCTGCAAAAGGGACTAACACAGGGTGCAATCAAATGAATATAGATTATCGAGGAGGAATGTAACATGAAGAAATTATTTACGATAATGTCTACGCTCTTATTATTGGTTTTAGCTGCGTGCTCTAGTACAAGCACAGGGACTACCGAAACTGATGTAAAAAGTGATGGTGAAGAAACGACTGCAAGCGGAGAAAAGAAAGAGGTTGTGTTTTGGCATGCAATGAGTGGAGATCTTGAAACGGTCTTAAATGATATTGTGGCTGACTATAACGAATCTCAAGAAGATATTGAGGTAAAGCCTATTTTCCAAGGTACATATGAAGAAGCGTTAACAAAGTTTAATACAGTTGCTGGAACAGAAGATGCTCCAACGATTATGCAAATATTTGAAGTTGGAACAAAATACATGATCGATAGCGGCAAAGTCCAACCTGTTCAAAAATTTATTGATGAAGATAATTATGACACGTCACAATGGGAAGAGAATATTGCAAACTACTATACTGTAGATGGTGAACAATATTCAATGCCTTTTAATTCATCAACACCTGTCCTTGTATATAATAAGGATGCATTTAAAGAAGCTGGTTTAGATTCAGAAAAAGCACCAATGACGTATAGTGAATTGAAGGAAGCAGCAAAAAAGCTAACAAAAGCTGAAGGTGGAGAAACAAGTCAATATGGATTCTCGATCTTAAACTATGGTTGGTTCTTTGAGGAAATGCTAGCTGAGCAAGGTGGCCATTACGTAAATAATGAAAATGGACGTAAAGGAAATGCCGAAAAAGCAACATTTAATGATGAGTTAGGATTAAAGGTTTTTGAATTAATTAGCGATATGTATAACGAAGGAACCTACTATAATGTTGGCCAAAACTGGGATGATATGCGTGCAGCATTTCAAGCTGGTAAAATTGCCATGTATTTAGATTCTTCAGCAGGTGTGAAAGCTATGGTTGATAATTCTGATTTTGAAGTAGGTGTATCTTACCTACCGATCCCAGATGATGCAGATCGAGAAGGTGTTATCATTGGTGGAGCTTCTGTCTGGATGTCTAGTGGGATTAAGGAAGACAAACAAAAAGCTGCATGGGAATTTATGAAGTATTTAACAACTCCAGAAGTACAAGCTGATTGGCATGTGAAAACAGGTTATTTTGCAATAAATCCAGCTGCTTATGAGCAAGATATTGTAAAAGAAGAGTGGGAAAAGTATCCACAATTAAAAGTAACGGTTGATCAACTTAGTGAAACTAAGAAAAGTGCAGCGACCCAGGGTGCTTTAATCTCCGTATTCCCTGAATCTCGTCAAAAGGTCGTAACCGCAATGGAGAATTTATATCAAGGAATGGACCCAAAGGAAGCATTAGATCAAGCAGCAGAAGAAACAAATCGTGCATTAGAGGTTGCTAATAAGAAACAAGGAAACTAAAGAACCAATCTACTAATAGTTTGTAAAAAAATGACCCAACAAGGATCGATCTTGTTTGGGTCATTTTTTTAATTAGAATAGATCTAGGAAAGAAGTTGACTTGCGCAATCTATTACACTATTGCTATAAAGGTCAGGGCCACCCAACTAAACGTACGGTAATTAGAATGAATCTGTGTTTTTCACTATCCTGCTATAGGAGAAAGTAAAGCTGTTATTATATATAAACATAGTAATTTTCTTTTGGATTTTGTTGCTCTTTATAAGAATAGGATTATTTATATAGTCGATTCTTGATCTATCCTAACAATAAAAGCTCTTGAGGATCATGAAATCGAGATGAAATAGAATATAATTCGTCTTTAGGAGACTATCCTAAATACTATAAATTCGAACAACTAGCAATATTTATTATTCGACAAATTATTTTATCATAGTAAAATAAAGTGGGAGAGTATCTTACATTAATATTGTGTACGATGGACAAATTGATTATACTAATTAAGTGAGAAAATTCTGTAAATTTAAAGGGGGAAATGCTATTGGAGGAGTTTGTTACTAGTTTAAACAATGTACTATGGAGTACGCCAGTGATTTATATTTGCCTTGGGGTAGGGCTATTATTTTCAATTTTAACTCGGTTTTTACAAGTAAGACATATTAAAGAAATGGTTATTCTTATGTTTAAAGGTAAAAGTTCAGAGGCTGGGGTGTCTTCTTTTCAAGCCCTCTCACTCGCACTTTCAGGACGAGTAGGAACTGGTAATATTGCTGGAACAGCTACAGCGATCGCATTTGGTGGACCTGGTGCTGTGTTTTGGATGTGGGCAATTGCCTTCATCGGTGCTTCAAGTGCTTATATAGAATCAACTCTCGCCCAAATTTACAAAGTCAAGCAGGATGGACAGTATAGAGGTGGTCCTGCTTACTATATAGAAAAAGGAATTGGCTGGAAATGGTTTGCAGTAACCTTTGCTATCGCTGCAATCATCGCAATGAGTCTATTAATGCCAGGTATCCAATCGAATTCGATTGCTGTTGGTTTAGAAAATGCATTTAGCATGAACACAACGATTACTGGTATTATCCTTGTTGCGTTAATTGGTATTATTATCTTCGGTGGGGTAAAACGGATTGCAAATGTTGCTCAATTTGTTGTACCATTCATGGCAATTGCTTATATTTTAGTCTCTTTAATTATCGTATTTGTAAACATTCAAGAACTTCCTGCTGTGCTAGGACTGATCTTTAGAAGTGCCTTTGCTTTTGATTCAGCCTTTGGCGGAATTGTCGGAGCTGCCATTGCATGGGGTGTAAAACGTGGTATTTATTCAAATGAAGCGGGTCAAGGTACTGGACCACATGCTGCGGCTGCGGCAGAAGTATCACATCCAGCCAAACAAGGACTCGTCCAGGCATTTTCTGTTTATATTGATACATTATTCGTCTGTTCTGCTACCGCATTTATGATCTTGTTTACTGGGATGTATAATACAGAAGCACCTGATGGTACAATGCTAGTGAATAATTTAGAAGGGATAGAAGCTGGACCTGGATATACACAAGCAGCGATCGAATCTGTTATACCTGGATTTGGTGCAGGTTTTGTTGCTATATCATTGTTTTTCTTCGCCTTCACGACGATCATGGCCTATTACTATATTGCGGAAACGAATGTTGCCTATTTAATACGCAAAAATAATAAGCTAGCAATAACTTTATTAAAAGTCATTATCCTTGCCGCAACCTTCTACGGAGCAGTAAATGAAGCAAAGCTTGTGTGGGCACTAGGGGATGTTGGACTAGGATTAATGGTTTGGTTGAATCTGATTGCCATACTTATATTAGCAAAACCAGCATTGCTTGCCTTAAAAGATTATGAACGGCAAAAGAAGTTGGGAATCGATCCTGTATTTGATCCAAAAGCACTTGGAATTAAAAATGCTGATTATTGGGAGAATGAATATAAACCAGATAAAGAACAGGCTTCATAAAAGTTTTCATTATTAAGATGTGTATCATAGTCGTTTTGTTAGAAAAAAATGCTGAGTCTTAGATAAGACTCAGCATTTTTATTTTAGAAAGGGATATAAGGTTTATTCTATTGATATTTTACTTGAATTCACTTACTAACTCTGCAGGAACATCGGCATCTGCTAAAGCTCCAAACCACTCATTACCGTCCTTGAGAATAAATTTGATGTAATAAGTATGATCTTCATTAGGATTTTCTGTGAATTTTTCTAGCGTATCGGATAGCTGCTTTTTATCATTTATTTTGATGTATTGTTCACCGTTTTCGAATAATTCTAAAGGATCAAAGTAATCGTCAGGCCTTTGATTTTTTATGATCTTCGTAAGTTCGGCACTGAGAATATCATCACTATTTACGCGAGCGTCATCCAAATAACCATGCTCATCTAGCCATTTTGAAACCTCATCATAAGATTTCTTCCATTCTATGTTATACCCATCAAATATTTCTCGTTGGTCTCGATCTGCTTTTCTATTAGAAAATTCAATATAAGCCCATGGACTTGGTTGGGTAACGAAGTCATTGAATGTTTGGGAGAGTAAGTCATTTTCAAGTACTTGCTTAAACTCCTTTATTTCCTCAGGCATAGTTAATATAACTTGCTTTGTAACCGGTCCACTAGGGGTAATTCGTATTGATTGAACATCATCGCGTAATAATTGATGAAGTTCAGGAAGATTCCTTTTATAAGGTTCTGCTTCCATGACAGGTTGTAACTCTTTCTCCATTAGTTGGACAGGAAGGCTATATTCACGCGTGAGTCTTTTTCCATTGTTAAGACGATAAGCGATAACGATATCTTCTAAATATAATGTATCTTCATTTTGGGATGTAATTAGATTCTTCTCATCTAGTATATATTCATGTAGTTGTCTAACATCTTGAATATAAAGCTTAGAGTCAGAGAATATATCCATATCATTGCCCAAAAGTTCCTGTGCATCATACTTATTACCATAAAAAACCTCACTTATTTGGTCCATTCGTGGTAGTTTTTGCTCATAATGTAAAAGATCCGTCTTGATGCTAATTAAGATCAGTGTAAAAAGGATACTGTACCCGATAAAACCGGTGAATACACGGAATTGGAAGATTCTCCATGTTTTTTTAAGGATCATTTCTGCGGCTGTATATCCAATTAAAGCACCTGATATGTAACCAAAAATGATCCAATTCCAATTGAGAGTCCCCGATATTGAAAAGTACGATCCACCTAAAATCATACTGCAAAAGGTTACAGCATATTTAAATACTGGTCGTAAAAACGAAAAGGTAATTACTTCTGTAGCTTGTTCTAGCTGTCTTGCTTTATAAAGTCCAATTCCAAAGAAAAACAAACATATTGTTAATAGCAAGTATATGGTAATTTCAAGAGGAGAAAAGGACGTTGATGTCGACCAAGTTTCAATAAATCGAAAGAATGGAGACAGATAGGCTAGTTTTTCCTCTATGAAAATAGGCGAAAAACCAAATAGTAAAAAAGTTAAGTTATAGCTTACTAAAGCTGTCAAACCAATAGGTAAGAAGAGAAAGATATAGGTCAGTATGGCTTGAGCGCTAGACATACCTGTCATCATACCTACTGATACAGTGAAGATAAACATCATACTTGTTAGTAGTAGAATAAGACCAGTCCATGAGATCAAATCTGAAACCGTTAAAATAGATTCAAATTCTTCAAGAGAATTCGTTACAAAATAAGTGATACATGATATTAGCACGATTGGAATAAATAATAACAATAGTCCACTAATCACATGGTTGATGTACAGAGTCACCCTCTTAATAGGCAAACTATGAATCATATCAACAGAAGTTTCGTTTTGTAAATATCTGAAGAGTAGTAACCCTGCTGCAATAGGTATAGAAAAGATCATCATTATTTGTAACTCTGTATTGATCATCAAGTAATTTGGATAATCCTCAAAAACAACAAAATCTCTAGATACTAGCTGAAGGAGTTCTAATGGCATAGCAAACAAAAGGAAAATGAAAAATACAATCGCTATCCAACCGTGCTGTCTTAGATCTTGTTTAATCAATCCACTTTTAAAGAAGGATCTTTTCAATTTCATAGCCAACATCCTCCATTTCGTAAATAAAAATTTCTTCTAATGTGAGAGGTAATAGATCAAAAAGTATCACTTCACTCGAATGAATGATTTTGCTAATTTTTTCTTCATTACCCTTAACAATAAGAAGTGACACACTGCCTCTTTTTTCATGGTGAAGAATATTTAACTTATTTAATAGATGCTCTTCATGAGTCGGATCTGCTAGTGCTAATTGCACTTTATGGGTATCTGTTTTTAAGTCATCAAGTTCCTTTTCAATGATGATTTTCCCTTGATGCATAATGCCAACATGATCACAGAGATCCTCAATTTCACGTAAGTTATGTGATGAAATCAACACAGTCACCTGACGCTCTGCGACATCTTGGAACAAAAGATTTTTAATTTTTTGCCTCATAACAGGGTCAAGACCATCTATCGGTTCATCTAAGATTAGCACGTCCGGCATTGCTGATAAGGCAAGCCAAAATGCAACCTGACGTTTCATTCCTTTAGACAAGCGATGGACTTTACTGCTTAATCCAATATTGAAGGCAGGCTTCAATTGCTCAAATCGCTGTTGATTCCACGTTGGGTAGTACTCCTTATATTGTGCTGCCATTTGAGCAACAGTTGCTTGTGGAAAAAAGTAAAGGGAATCTGGAATGAAAACAACCCGTTCTTTAATAGTTAGGTTCTCATAGGCTGTCAAACCATCGATGTTTATCGTTCCTTTATCTTGACGGTTAATCCCTGCAATCATTTTTAATAAAGAGGTCTTTCCTGCCCCATTAGAGCCAAGGAGACCATATATTGATCCTTTATTAACGGTGAGTGAGAGGTTATCTACAGCAATGTGTTTATTGTATTTCTTAATTACGGAATGAACTTGAATCATGACTGTTTATCCCCTTTGTTTTGATAGGCTTCGTGAAATAACACATATAAATCTTCTTTTGTTAATCCTAAATAGATGGCTTCAGCAATAAGCCTTTCAATTTCAGACTTAAGCTCAGCTAACTTTTCTCCTGTTGGTTGGAGTTCTATTTCAGCAACAAAATTACCTTTTCCCAAAACTGAATATAGATATCCTTGACCTTCAAGCTCACGATAAGCTCTTTGGATCGTATTTGGATTAACAGTTAATTGGCTCGATAACATTCTAACTGAGGGCAATTGTTCGCCTGGTTTTAAAATCTGATTGATAATTGACTCTTTAATCTTTTCGACTAATTGTTCATAAATGGGTTTTCTGCTTCTAACATCTAACTGAAACATAAGTAACCCCCTTCGTATTAACTGTATTAATATTATTAGTACAGTTAATATATCGCTTTGTTCAAAGAAAATCAATATGAAAGATAGGCAATTTAAAAATAAATATTGTTTAAAAATATAAGGTGAAAGGATAGAATCGAAATAAGATGAATGTAGGTAAAATAGTGGAAGGTGTGTTACTGAATTTGCTGGTAGAGAACATGTTGTAAGTAACCCTTTGACACGTTCTGGTAAATAATCTTAAAAGCAATAAACGATAAGAAATAGACGCGGAAAAAGGCTTTGACATGCCAATAAGACACGTCAAAACCGTTGTTATTTCGATCTTGGTCTATTTATACTTTTCTTCACTAGAGGATTGGTTTTTAGTTTTATGTTTTTGTTTTTCTTCGCGTAATTCCATTTTCAAATCTTCCATTGGGATGGGATCTACATTTTGTTCACTTTCAAAACGATCGAATAATGACTTTTTCTCCGTTTTGTATTGTTCAGGATGATCAGATTCATTTCTTTGTTTATAATCAGACTCCTTCATTACGTTTCACCCACTTTCACGAATATACTTGTCACTTACCCGTTCTAGAAATAGAAAAACATTGGAAAGACTATTTTTTAGCGTAGTGTCCTGTTATGCTTTACAATAGAATAATACTGTGTAGAAGGATAGGATAAACGATGAGCATCTTACAAGCTGAAAATTTATATAAAACATATGGCGAGAAAGATTTATTTAATCATATTTCTTTTACGATTGCCGAGAAGCAAAGAATTGGGTTAATAGGGGTAAATGGAACAGGAAAGTCAACGTTATTAAAAGTTATTGCAGGTCTAGAAACAGCTGACTCGGGTGATATTAGTCATTCCAATAGTCTTCGAATAGAATATTTGCCTCAGGATCCAGAACTTACGGAGGGATTGTCAGTACTTGAGCAAATTTATTTTGGTGATGCACCAATTATGCAGGTAATGAGGGCGTATGAACAAGCCTTAGGTCAACTAGAGAGTGATCCAGAGAATGAAACAAAACTTAAGCAACTAATGACGATGCAGCAAAAAATGGATCTACATGATGCATGGGAAGCAAATACTGTTGCTAAAACAGTCTTAACACAGCTAGGTATAACGGACTTTGCTAAGCCTAATACTTTCAGGGCGTACGCCCACTGTTACTTTTTTGTTATGAGGTATAGCTGAATTAGTAAGCCTTTTATCGCTAATGATGGAACGATTGTCTTCTAATAAAA
>Ga0115848_100999_pt1 | contig 11750 bp, 14 predicted proteins | sample InSIn3gowninarea_FD_83862 | JGI IMG/M metagenome (GOLD analysis project Ga0115848, IMG submission 83862) | reverse complement strand
TACATAAATACGATGGCTGATATTAACGGACTACGCTTACCTGAAGAGACCCCGTTGCTTCATTACGCGGATCACCTTGATGTACTTACTTGGGGACTGGAAGCAGTAAAATACTGAAAAGAAGATGATGCCATTGAATAATAAATATAAAACCACTCAAAGAATGCCAACCTTATCGGAATACATCAAGATTTGCTCAGCCGTCGGTTGGCAAGATTATATGAATTTCGAAGTCGCAGAAAGTTCATTAAAACAATCGTTATTCGGCGTTGTAGTTGAATGCGATGATGAAGCCATTGGCATGGGAAGAGTCGTCGGGGATGGAAAAATCTACTTTTACATTCAAGATATCGCTGTCATTCCTATTCATCAGAAAAAGGGAATTGGCAACATGATAATGGCGGCAATAACGGAGTACATAAGACTAAACGCGCCTGAGAAAGCATTTGTCGGACTATTCGCTGCAATGGGTAAGGAGCCTTTTTATAACCGTTACGGGTTTAATGCGCATGATGGAATGACAGGAATGTTCGGGGTAGTGTATGAAGGTGAGTTCAAATAATGCTACGTATGCCGAAATCCAGGTATAGGGAGCACCACCATGAATCTCAAGTGGCACGGACTAGTAGAAATCGATCAAGAGAAATTGAAATACACAATCATCATTTCCAAATACAAAGGCAAATACATATTAATCAGAAACAAGAGTCGAACGATCTGGGAGTTGCCTGGGGGAAAACGAGAAGACGGAGAATCGATACTAGAATCAGCGCGAAGGGAACTTTACGAGGAAACAGGTGCGATTAAATATGACTTGGATCCAGCAGGCGTATATTCGCTAAACGAAATCTTTGGCATGGTTTACTTTGCTGAGATTCATGAACTAGCAAGTTTGCCTGATTATGAGATCGCTGAAATCCGTTTTGCAGATGAATTACCAGAGGGATTAAACTACGAGAATGTCTATTATGAGATCATTTTAAGATGGTTAGAACAATCGATAGAAAAGAGTTAATAGAGGTGAACCCCTAATGTTGAACAATCTGATTGTCGTGTTCGTGTTGACGATGATCATTCACACGGCGGAGACGCTTTCGTATTCCATCCGACTTGCGGGCGTAAGGTTAAATAAAATTGTTGTCGCCTTGTCGCTTACGGGAATAATCGTGTTGGTCTCGAGAACCGCAAATCTCATTCAAGCGCCGTATACGGGAAAGTTTATTGACTTCGCCAAGAAACATGAAGAGTTTGACTTGCTGCACAACTTACGTATCATTCTACTGGCATCTTCAGTAGGCACCTTATTAGCGATCATCTTGTTTCCGACATTCGTTAGCTTGTTCGGTAAACTTATCGCCCGTCTTGAAGTGACGGGTTCCCTACCGAAGCTCATTACCAGCATCTCGATCGGCAATATCAAGAACACGAAACGTTTTATCAGACTCCCCAGGTTTAAGATTAGCCAATACCGATATTTAGGCATCTCCAAGAAATTCATAATCATGAATATCGTCGTTACTTCCATCTACACGGCAGGCGTCATATCCTCGCTGTATGCGGCACATTTGTTACCGGATCTCGGTATCACAGCATCGCAAGCGTCGGGGATCGTAAACGGAATCGCAACGATATTATTAACGATTTTCATCGACCCGCAATTGGGCTTGATCACGGAAAGAGCACTGAAAGACGAAAAACAGCGCGATCAGTTAGGTAAAATCTATGTGCTTCTCATGACGACGCGATTCGTTGGCACGATGATTGCGCAGTTTGTTCTGATCCCCGCAACCTATCTGATCATGTTTATCGTGAAAATCATATAAGCCCGATTTGTCCTTGACTATTCCGCAATCTAAAGGAGTCATTATGAAATTCAAAGATCGCTACGTGCTAATCGGAATCCTTTCAGCTAACCTTGTTGCGTTTATTTGCATGGCAGTATCGATTTTAATCATGAATATGAACAATGAATATAGCGGGTATGTTTTATCTGAATTCGTGCTGGTTCCTATCCTGATGGGTATGATTAATGCGTTTCATTGGCGAAAAAATATAGTAACTGTCGGCGATTGTTTCGCTTACGGCTTCTACAACTTGGCGGTCGTGGTAACCCTGAGCGTATTCTTGCTCAAGGAAGGTGCGATATGTTTGGTTATCGTCTCTCCATTAATCTACATATTCCTCATGTTCGGCATCTATCTTGGGAAAATGATGCTCAAGTCCAACCATAATAAATTAAACGTGAGCATATTCGCAGCATTACTCAGTATTTTCGCGGTGAATCTGGTATCCGCAACGCCGCAGACCAAGGTGGTTACCGATAAGATCATCATTCAAGCAAGCCCGGAACAAGTGTGGAAATACGTTGTCGCTTTTCCGAAAATAGAAGAGGAGCCTAGTTACTGGTTGTTCAAGGTTGGTCTTCCGAATCCCGTGCAATCGACGGCGGAAGGGAGCTTTGTTGGCGCGACAAGAGAATGTATCTTCAGCAACGGCGCCGTATTCGAAGAAGTCATTACCGAACTCGTTCCGAACGAGAAATTGACTTTCGAAATCACGTCCCAGCCCGACGATCCAGAGATCATCGGTCACTTGAACATTCTGAAAGGGGCGTTCGAGCTTCAAGATAACGGCGATGGCACGACGACCTTGATCGGCAGCAGCTGGTACGACCTTCAGATCAAGCCATCCTACTATTTCGACTTCTGGACAAGAAGCATCATTAAGAACGTCCATCTCAGAGTCATGGACCACATCAAAGAGCTGAGCGAGGCGAATATCTGATGAGGACGATCACAATCAGCGACATACACGGGTGCGTTGCGCAACTGGACGAGCTATTAGCACAGGTTAAATTCAACGAAAGCAATGACCAGCTATTATTGCTAGGAGACTACGTCGATAAGGGACCGCACAGCAAAGAGACGGTCGATCGGGTCATGGATTTGGTTCACAATTACGGCGCCATCGCTTTACGCGGCAATCATGACCAACGACTCGTCGACCTCATTCGAACGAATGATGCAACAACGAGGCATAAATTCCTTGAACACGGCGGGATTCAAACGCTCGATAGCTACTGGTCCGAAAATCGACGATTGGAAACGACAGTCCGATTATGATTTTATGTATATCAAAGGTGATTTCTATCTTCATCCCACCAACATAAGAAAGACGGTCGTTTTCGGCCACACGAAAGTAAGTCAGATACATGGCCGATCGGATATTTGGTTCGGAGAAGGGAAGATCGGCATCGACGGCGGCTGCGCGACTGGTCAGCAGTTGAACGGTTTGGTTTGGGAAAATGACGTCTATGCTACGTACATGGTGAAAATGAGTTGAGAGGAGGCTAAGGATAATGAGCGATCAAGCGATCTATTTCGGCTCGCCTTCGGAATGGCGGAGATGGTTAGCAGAAAATCATGTATCCGAAAAGGAGGTATTGGTCGGCTACTACAAAAAAGGCGTGGACAAGCCTACGATCACGTGGCCGCAATCGGTTGACGAAGCGCTTTGTTATGGATGGATCGATGGCGTGCGGAGAACCGTCGACAATGAAAGGTACACGATTCGTTTCACGCCACGCAAATCGACTAGCATTTGGAGCGCTGTGAATATGAACCGCGTCGCGGAACTGACGGAGCAAGGCTTGATGCAACCGGAAGGGCTGACCGCGTTCGAGAAACGAAAGCAAGGCAAGTCCGTTATTTACTCCTATGAGCAGAAGGGCGATGTCGTCCTTGCTGATGTATATCTCAAACCATTTCAAGCGAACGAGAAGGCTTGGGGGTTCTTCGACAAACAAGCTGGATGGTACAAAAAAGCGGCAATTTGGCGAATCGTCAGTGCGAAGAAAGAGGATACGCGTTTGAAGCGGCTAGAGGAACTCATTCAAGACTCCGAAAATCAACGAACGATTAAGACGTTAACACGTTAAGCGGATGGTCTGTTTATGAGCGTCTTTTCATCCATATCCAATCGTTTCCATAGCAACCATCGCGCACCGAATGGCGTCTAACAGTTAGATGCATCATTTGGAGGGTAATTTGCACATGAAATTTGTGAAGAAATCGGTATGGATCGCATTGATCGCGATATTGTGTTTGCCAATGATCGGCCAAAAGAGTTACGCAAAAGCGCCTTCCGTCATTAGTATCTATTTGAACGGTAACAAAATTCAATCGGATGTCGCGCCTTATATCCTCCCCAAAGTAAGCATAACGATGGTACCCCTGCGCGTCATTAGCCAAAACCTAAAAGCAAGCGTGCAGTGGATTCCGAAGTCGCAAACCGCAATCATTAAACAAAAAGAACTTACGATGACGATGAAAATCGGTCAAAAGTTCGCGACGGTGAACGGCGAGAAGATTCCGCTGGAAGCTTCCGTTCAGCTTAAAGATAATCGCGTCATGGTGCCGTTGCGTTTCGTAAGCTCGCAGCTCGGTTTGAACGTGACTTGGTATCAGTCCGCGCAGACGATCAAGCTGCAATCGAAGGAAGGAAGCGGGGACTATAAGCTGAAAGGTGCATGGGTTTCCACGGTATACAACCTGGATTGGCCTTCGAGCGCATCTTATGGCAATCAAGAGAATCAGAAGATTGAATACGTGCAGTTGCTGGATGAACTTCAATCGATGGGCATGAACACGGTTTTCGTCCAAGTAAGACCTGCCGCGGATGCGATCTATCCATCGCTGCTCGTGCCTTGGTCAAGATTCATCCAAGGGACGCAAGGTATTGCGCCGGACTATGATCCGCTCGATTTCATGATTACGGAAACACATAGGCGCGGCATGGCGTTCCATGCGTGGTTTAATCCCTTCCGGGCGAATACGGACGCGAGGGTAGACAACCTGGCGCCGAATCATGTGGCCGTGCTTCATCCCGAATGGATCGTTACTTCGGGGACGAAAATGTACATTAATCCCGGCATTCCGGACGCGCGGCAACATATTATCGACGCGATCATGGAGGTCGTCCGTAATTACGAGATCGATGGCGTGCATATGGATGATTATTTTTACCCTTCGGGTGGAAAATTCGCGGATGAATTGGCGTATGCGACCTACAATAGCAAGCAGATTCAGGATATCGGGGACTGGCGACGGGATAATATCAATCAGTTCGTCGAAAAACTCGACAAATCCATCCATAGCGTCAAACCTTCGGTTCAGTTCGGGATCAGTCCTTTCGGCGTTTGGCGTAATCTAGAGGATGATCCAACAGGCTCCGAGACGGATGCAGGCGTTACAACGTACGACGACATGTACGCGGATGTTCGCACATGGATTCGGCAGGATTGGATCGACAATGTCGTTCCCCAAATCTACTGGAGCCAATCGTTTACAGTCGCAAATTACGATAAACTCGTCGATTGGTGGGCGAACGAAGTCAGAGGGACGGATGTGGACTTATACATCGCACATGCGCCTTATAAGCTGGGAACGTCTGAAACGGGCTGGAACTCGGCGCAAGAGATCATCAATCAGTTGAAATATAACGAGAGATATTTCGAAGTGAAGGGCGACGTATTCTTCAGCGCCAAAGACTTGAGAAGGAATCCGCTAGGTCTCGTACCTATGTTACAATCCTACTATAAAGTGAAACTATCCCCTTGACGAGGTGCCACAGCAAATGGAAGAAGTCGTAAAAAAGCTGCGTTACAAATCAGGCAGAGCGATCGTATTGAACGCGCCGGACGGTTTTCGGCTTGGTATCGAAACGGATGATATCCGAAGCAAAGCTCGAAAGTGAAGACGGATATCAATCGCGACATTCTGTGGAAGATCGTGGAGGAGAATTCGGATTACAGACTTGTGAGCAATGTTGCGGTGAACGATACTTGGTCGGCTTTAAGGCTGCGTCATCTGAGCAAAATAGCGAAGAAATAAAAAGCAACCCCTGAGCGCGACCGTACCGACGGTCGATTGCTTAGGGGTTGATTACATTTATTGCGCGTTTACGATTTCCAGTCGGTCATTCAGCCAGTCGCGTATGACCTTGAATACTTGTTCGCGTTTCACTTCGTTGTGGATTTCATGCTGGAATCCCGGCCATGCGCGCCATGTGCACGATGCTCCCGCATCCTCCGCGAACTTTTGCGAAGCCGTAGTGGACGTTACGGCATCCTCGCTTGCATGCATGAGAAGAAGCGGGACAGACAACTCCGAAGCATGATCCAGCGCCCAGAGTCCGGCATTATGCACGCTGAAGTAAAACCTGGCGGTTATTTTGCCGTGGATCAATTTATCGTTCTTATACAATTTAATCATCGCGGGGTCGGATGTTAAATGCTCGGCAACCATCGGACGAACGCTCGTAAACTGCGGATAGATCGCTTCGACGAGTCGCCCGATCGCCGCTTGAATCGTCGGCGGCTTAAAAGCGAGCTTCAACCAGGGTCCCGTTACGATCGCGCCGGCAATCTGAGGTTTACGCCGTAGTAAATAATTAAGCGCGACGTTCCCGCCCATGCTATGTCCATAGAGGAAGAATGGAAGTTCGGGATATTTACGAGCGGATTCTGAAATCAAAGTCTCTACGCCCTCGAGTAACGCCTCGTAGGAAGGCGTGTGTCCGCGCTTACCTTCCGTCCGACCGTGTCCCCGCTGATCGTATGCGATCACAACGTATCCGTCTTCGTTCAACATTTTGGCGACATGCCCGTATCGTCCCGAATGTTCGCCCATTCCATGAACGAGCCCGATAACCGCTTTGATCTTCACCGGGTTGTTGGGCATCCATATGCAGGCGTATGTTTTCGTTCCGTCTTTGCACACCCACTGCAAATCCTTATAGCTCATCCGAAATCCCCCACGCAAGAGATATAAATGACAGGTCATTTAACACTATTATATTTCAAAAGATGCGAACGAAGCGAATTTGTGGGAAAATAATGGAGAGAAACAAAGATGCATGAAGGAGGGGAACGACAATGAGCACGAACGATCAAGGTCAGCAGTCGACAGCCGAGTTAGCTACCTTCGCCAGAGGGTGTTTCTGGTGTATGGTAACGCCTTTTGACCAATTGCCAGGCATTATACGCGTCGTATCCGGTTATACGGGCGGACATACGGTGAATCCCACATATGAGCAGGTATGCTCCGAAACGACGGGGCACGCGGAAGCGGTACAGATCACATTCGATCCTTCCGAATTTCCTTATTCGAAGCTGCTTGAGATCTACTGGAGATCTGTCGACCCGACGGATGCGGGCGGACAATTCCATGACCGCGGACACTCCTATCGGCCGGTGATCTTCTATCATAACGAAGCGCAAAAGAATGAAGCGGAGGCGTCCAAAGCAGCACTTCATCAGAGTGGGCGGTTTGAACGTCCGATCGCGGTAGCCATTGAACCGGCATCCGTGTTCTATCCGGCGGAAGATTACCATCAAGATTATCATCACAAAAACCCGCTCAGATATCGCTATTATCGTAGCGGCTCCGGTCGGGACGACTTCATTGGGCAGCACTGGAACACGGCGAAAGACAAGGAAGAGCTTCGCAAACGACTGACGCCGATGCAGTTCGAAGTGACGCAGAACAACGGAACGGAACCGCCGTTTCAGAACGAATACTTCGATAATTTCGAAGAGGGCATCTACGTTGACATCGTGTCAGGAGAGCCGCTTTTCACGTCTCGCGAGCAGTTCGATTCCGGTTGCGGCTGGCCGAGCTTCTCGAAGCCGATTCATAACGGGAGCATCAAGGCGTATCAAGACGTAACCCTCGGCATGATGCGTACAGAGGTCAGGAGCAGGGAAGCGGACTCTCATCTCGGCCATGTGTTCAATGACGGTCCAAAGGCAAGCGGAGGCTTACGATTCTGTATCAACTCCGCCGCGCTAAGGTTTATTTCGAAGGAACGGATGCTAGAAGAGGGGTATGGGAAGTATTTAACGATGTTAAACGAGTAGTTTGAGAGAGGTAGGACGAGTATGGATTATGCATCGATGAAACAGAGGGAAGCCTGGCTTCGTCACCCTGTACTCGGCGATCCCTCCTTTGATACGTTCAAGCGCATTGGCGATGCCGTGCATACATCGGAAGAACCTTATGAATGGGGCGTTAACGGCTCTTTGTTTCGCGATCCTAAAGAGGGGCATTGGTACCTTTATGCAGGTTTATATCCGCATGGATATGCGTTAAAAGAGGATTATCTTTGTCATTGCGTCATCTACAGATCGGTGGACGAAGGTGCAAGCTGGGCTTCCCTTGGTCCGATTTTCGAGAAGGGATTCGTATTCGATTGTCATGATGTGCCATCAGATATATGTCCCGACGTGGTTGTGACTTACGATCTCGAGTCGGACATCTACTGGGCGTCATATGATTGGGTTACGAACAACTCGGACTGGGAAAATATATTCCGGCCAGTTGCGTCCGGCACCGATTCCGGTGCGGCGCTCGCTTGGTCGAAAAGTCCGGCGGGACCTTTTACGAGGCTTCCAATGCCGCATATCCGTAATGCCTTGCTCGGCGGGCGCATGGGCAGATTCAAGCGAATGTACGCCTCTACGTTGTTAAAGCGCGAGAAAGATTGGATTTCTCTCGTACTTTGCGATTCGAGCGAATACTTTTCATGGGGACTCGCTTGCTTGACGGCCCCTTCTCCCGAAGGACCTTGGTCCGACCCGATCATCGTCCTTTCGGTCGACCGTCCGGAATACTACCCGGCACCCGTTGAGTTTTATCCGTGCTTCGTCGAAGGGAACATGGTGTACGCCCCGGCCACTTCAGTCGCCGCTTCGAGAAACTATCAGGCGATATTCGCTGCTGATTTGGAAGAGGCGGAGAAGCCGGAATCTTGGTGTCTAGTAAACGACGGCAATGTTTGGCATAGTCGGCCGAGCCAAGATGAGAAGTACGGCATTTGGGGACAAACGATACATGGATTCGTACACGATGGCGATTTCAGAGTGATGTATCCTTGCAAGGATCATAGGGATTTCGGAACTCTGTTTGTGGCTTCTCGCCCATGGGACGCGCCTTATCAAGATGGGTTTACGTTCTCGGGACATCAGGGTAAAGCAGTTTCGCCGTTACTTGCCGCCTATTCCGATTTTCAATTGAGCGCAGAATTCGAAATAAGGGGTACGATCGATTTTGCTTTTGATTACGATGGCATTTTAGGGCCCGACAGGAATATTAGCGGTTCAATTCCGCATCAACAGACCCTCGCCGCCTACTCTGCGTTAAGAATTAGCGAAGATAGATGCTTCAAATTGATTACCGTTGATCGAAAGGGAAACGAGCATGTTTATGATTCCGGACGATATGAACATTCAATCAATGCGATTTCCATTCAAAGAACGAGAGACCGCGTGATTGTTTTTATCGCAGATACCCCATTCGCGACAGCTGAAATTCCTTGCATGAAAGCCAAGCCTTTAGCCATTATCGCTCATGAATTCTCTCATATGGATTGCAGCAAGTTCGAGGTGCTTGGAGATGCTCATCGTTATGAAGTTAAATATAACGGGTACGATGCGTTGCTAGGCGCAGGACAAAGAATCGCCGACTGGGAAGTCGAAGAGTCGCAAAGGTTTTTGTCCCAGCCCGGACTGATCGGAAAAGAAGGTTGCAAAGCCAAATGGAATATCCTCGGCGATAGCTTTGACCTGTATGCGCCAACTTCCCCCGAATTTGGGACGATATCGGTTTACGTGGATGGCGTCTTATCCGGGCAAGTCGATCTTCATTCGCATGAAAAAGTACCATCCGCAATCATTTTCTCCGTCAACGATCTGAAGCAAGGTCCGCACAGCGTTCTCGTAAATCCTGATACCGGAAAATTCGCTTTGGACTTGATTGCGGTTCGCGGCGATCCCAAACGGGAGTAATGATTTAATAAAGCACCCGCCACAGATAGAACGTCGCATACGCTTCCCAATTCGTCCAGCCTTTGGCCATTTCCTTGATTTCCGCGATCGTAGGCTTGCGATCCATCCCGAGAACATGTTTAATCGCGTTATGCAAGCCGACATCGTCGATAGGAAACGCGGTAGGTTCCCTTAAACAACGCATCAGCACATAGTTAGCCGTCCATGGCCCGATGCCGCGGACGGCTACGAGTTTTTTCTCGGCTTCTTTTCCGCTTCCGGCAGAGAGCAGCTGTTCTTTCGTTAAACTGCCTTCCGCGATCAAGCGTGCTACACCAATTAAATATTCGGACTTCTTCGAAGTCATCTGCAATGCGGTTAAGTCGCTAACTTGCAGCATCGCGATATCTTGCGGCGTCGGGAAAACCCAGCTCGTAGGGCCGTCGCAAGGGACGTTGCGACCGAAGGTTTCGACGAATCTGCGCTTCAGCGTATAAGCGAACGCGAGATTGATTTGTTGCCCTAGAATGCCCCAGCACATAGCCTCGAAAAGATCCGGTATGCCCATGTTACGAAGACCATACAAAGGACCGGTTAAGCCATTAAGGATCTCGTCCTCTTTTGCCATCGCATAGAAGGGAGCGAGATCGGTGTCCAAATCGAACCATTCCCTCACGTAACGTGTGACGGAAGCTTGCGCGGGTTCGTTCCAATCCTCATAAGGTTCTAACAATCTGACAGTGAGTGCATCGGCAGACTGAGCACTCACTTCAAATAAGGGATATCGTGAACCGACCGGAATGCGTTTATATAACATGCCTTTTTCGATCTGATACATACATTCATTGGGTGAACGGGAAAGGTAAGCCAGATTAGCCGTAAAATCGAAGGGCTGCGGAACAGGTATGGTTAAAATGGGGTTCATGCCAAAAACGCTCCTTTTACATTCACTTGCTACTCTATTTGTACCATAGTTGCCCAGACGCCCGCTTTCGTAATCTTGCGCTTTCATTCCGAAAGGCTAACGATACGGGCATGTCCATTGTATACTGATGGAGGAGGTGCTGCTATGAAAGAGGAGTTATGGCATGCCATCGTGAACAATGACGCGGATTACGACGGCAAGTTCTATTACGGCGTCATGACTACCGGCGTATTCTGCCGGCCATCCTGCAAATCCCGAACGCCTAGCAAGGAGAACGTCAAGGTTTTCGGGTCGATCGAGGATGCGCAACGAGAAAGTCTCCGTCCTTGCAAAAGGTGCAAACCCGATGAACAGCGTATGCCGAACGAGGAATGGGTCGCGCAAATCATAACGATGATCGAATCCCGTTACGCGGAGCCCCTAACGCTAGAAGTACTCGCGGACGCTTTTCACGGCAGTCCTTATCATTTGCAACGTACGTTTAAGCAGATTCAAGGCATATCGCCTGCTGAATATATAACGCGGACAAGAATATCGAAAGCGAAAGAATGGCTTACGACGACAACTCGGCCGATCATGGAAATCGCGTTGGCTGTAGGGATTGCGAATCCTGCTCATTTTGCTACGCAATTTCTGAAACGCGTGGGAATGAGTCCGTCGGAATACCGCAAATCGAACCAAATAGAGGTGACTGAAGCATGAGTAAATCGAAATTGGAAATCATCCGGTGGACGTACTTAGCGCATGACGATAAAAAGCTGATCGTGGCCGCAACGGACAAAGGATTAAGTTATGTCGGCGCTTGGGGACAGCCCATCGATGACATGAAAGAATGGACCAAGCGACGTTACGAGAATTGCCATTGGGAACGGGATGACATAGCAACGAAGCGGGTTTTTGTGATGATAATCTTGATGGTAATCTTCCGCCGGATAGAACACGGATGCCGGTTCAATGGCTACCGCGATCGGACGTTCAAACCGCCCACTCTGATGAAGTGCT
>Ga0115848_100996_pt1 | contig 11757 bp, 7 predicted proteins | sample InSIn3gowninarea_FD_83862 | JGI IMG/M metagenome (GOLD analysis project Ga0115848, IMG submission 83862) | reverse complement strand
GATTATACTGTTTTCAATTTCATCATGTACATTCATTGTCTTGTGTCAATTGAGGAGATACCTCATTGGATGGAGAAGAAAGAGAACATGGATTATCTCTGTTGCATGTAGATGTGTCGTGTATGGTAGGACATAAGGGAACGTGAGGTGAAGAGGAAGTTCCGATATGGACTTCATCATTGATCGAAGCATATTCTAGATCCGCATTAAAGTCTTCATGAGAAAATTGAAAATCATGTGATGTGCTTGGGCATTCATCATGACATATGGAAGCATGGGAGTGATGATTGCCCAAGACTAGGGGTTGATCAAAAGAATTGGTTGTACAAGATGTTCCAGCAGATTATCATATTTAGTATCGTTCAAGAATGGAGGCTAATTATTTTGATACAAACAATTTTGAAACAGAGAGGGAAGATTGATAGAGTCCTCACCTTTCTTCTCCTCTTCCTGTGTAATGTGACTGCCTTGCACCTGACCGAAATTTGAGCCAGCAACCTAAGAATCAAGTGAGTGCAAACAACTGGCTCGTGAAGTATATTGATCAACCAAGTCATGGTATAACGAGTCATGGCTTGCAGATGATAGATGATGGTAGAGATTCAGATAAGATTTGAGACTTGAGTTATGCATGGTGACTTCCTCTTGCTGAATGGAGGAGTGAGATTTTGTTGTAGGCTTCCTGAGCCATTCTTGAACTTCCTCCATTGAAGTGGGAGACAAATGAGAAGTTGGGTTTGGGGACATGTTAAGCAAATTTCTCATCTTTGCAATCATCACAAGGGGGCACCCGTTACACAGATTTCTTAGCTTTTCATTCACCAAAAGGGGGCACCCATATCAGAACCGGAAAGAGAGGGGGACATGGAACAAACGGGGTGTTGGGCTCGTCCTCTATGAGGTATGTCATTTTCCGCAAGAGTTGGGGAGGAAGGGAAATCATGAGGTTAATAGTATTGGGAAATATGAATCAAGCATTTAAACTCTTCACTCAAGAAGTCAGAGTTCACAAGTTTTTCAAGAATTTCATAACAGAGTTGAAGGAAGAGATCAACAAAGTCCTCAACTCATTCATCAAAGTATGGCCCATAGTAATGATGTGGACGAGACAACTCATGACACAACTGAACATGACACTGCTGGCATGTACTGGCTAATTCTGGTGTCCATATCAAGATGTTATGTTGTTGAGTGATAGATGTGTTATTGGACGTGATTTGTCTTCTCCTTCACATGGGTTGATGCTACGGGGTCTTCAATGGTCTTGGTCATGCAAGATGGTTCCATGCATGTGTTCCTTTCGCTTGTTGCTTGATGTGCTTTTTTCATTCATCTAGATGCAAGTAATTCTTTTATAATGTGCACTCCTTCCTCATCTCCTTCGTCATCTCACCACGTTCCATCAATGTACCTATTCCTACAATTCACTCATGATGTGACGACATCAAATCCAAAACCTCCTAGTCTAGCATGATGCATTGTTTTCGTGTTCGGGTGGCAGAGAGGGAGGACAAGTTACAGAGACAGCACAAAGCACAACTCAGGCTTGGATGAGGAATTCTGAGCATAGTGTTCACTATTTGGGGAAAATGCGCAGTGGTCACTGGGAGGCAGAATTGAGCAATGAACACCACCAGTGGTAGCTGCAAGGTCGGACCCCGCTGGGCAGTTCTATGCAGTTTCTGGAGGGAAGACAAGACATGGTTTCAGAGGACCATCTAGATAGTTCTGTGCAATTCAAAGGAGGAAGGCAGGTTAGATTAGAAATATAATTTCGAATAGTTTCTAGGGGGAAGACAGAGTAGGGCAGTGAAAGAACAGCTGGGAAATTATGCACAGTTTTGGAGAATAGTGAGTCTTGACTAAGGGAGATCATTGGGAGGACATATCTATGAAATTTATTAGAGTAGTGTAGGCCCAGGTCGCTATACAATGTGGGGTTCCAACAGACATGAAGGAGGCTTGATGAATTTTCTTGTAGAATGCGCATTTGAGATCAAGCATGCAGATAATTTTTGCGCAGTTCTGGGGAGGAAGACATGCTTCTCACCTTTGGGATTGTGCAGGGCAAACGTACCAAATGATAAACTCAAGCACTACGTAGTTCCAGGAAAGAGAGAAGGGTGCCTGAGGGCTGAGACTATGCAGTGCAGCTTAGTCAAGGCCTAGTGGAAAAGGGTTTTCCAGTCGGAAAGATCTTTAGGAAAATGGCTAAGTGTGGGAGGCAAGTGAACTTATGCAAACTTGACATTGTGATCAACCAATTAGAAAAATTCGACGACATGACAACATAGACCACCAGGACAAGAAGGAAAAACATTCCCCCTATGAGACTATCTTAAAGTTGAGAGTGACAAGTTGACACTTGAGATGAACGTTTGGATGACCATGACGACACATGCATGAGAGTGCTTACAACTTTATGTGTGTGTACGACAAATGTTCACAGAGAATAGAAAACCCAAACACATAACGCCAAACATCAAAAATCACCAGAACAAGACCATAAGCATGACAAAGCAATCAACATGCCAAAGACGACAACTTGTCCAACAAGAGAAAGGGAGAAAGACATATAGAGGAAATATATGGAATGAATTGTAGTGCTTGCAACCATGCATGTCATTGAAGACAGAATGATATAATGATAACCAGTAGTCCTTCCAGCTACATTAAGAGATGTATTTCAAAAATATGTGCTTTGCTTAGCATACCTACCCTCCGAAGAGCTATGCATCTGCCAGAGTCTTCATACGATCCCAATTTCTATCATAACTTGGGTTCCTTGGTATTTCTCTTCAACTCCTTGAGATTCATCTAGCGTATCATCAATCCTTATGGTCATTAAGAGATACATCTATGTAGTTTCTAGATGCAAGGTAGACTAGATAGCTGAGGGAAAATACTGATCAATTTTCGGATGTAAGACACTACCACAGGATGAGATCTTAGGAGGACACATCTACGCAGTTTCTGGATGCAACATAGACTAGGCAGTTGAGGCATAGCATTCAACAGTTCCTAGAGACAGTGGGTTCCAGCTGAGGGATGGACACTAGAGGAAACCATTGTGCAGTTTTGGATGCCAAGGGAGGCTTGCGCCTCTACGCATTGCGGAGTTCGAATAGGAAAGGGAAAAATCTTGAGGGTTGCAGATGCAAAGTGAGAAGTTCTAGAAATATGGATGAGGCTAGGTTGCTCAGGGAACTCCAGAATAGGCTAGTGGCCACCAATATTCACCTAGATCACTAGCCAAATCGGTGTTCACGTGTATATTCATACAAGAAAAAAAATATCTATGATGGCAACATAAAACTCCATGTATCTCATTCACATTAACATCCTCAAAGCAAATATTTCATTGTTCTTTCACAACCATTTGATATTAAAAAATTCTTGTAGTTATCTGGGTGTCTTAATTGCCAACAACGTTAGCATCAATGGTGTTATGGGGATTTCCATTTTTTGATTGGAAGGTCACATCCATGCCCAAATTCTCCCTCCTTTCATCTAATTATGAAAAGAAGATTTAATTTATAAACCCAAATCTATATAAAGGTGGAGTGACATGGGGTCGTGCATTGCAAACAATCAAATATGTGCGCGTGTGTGTGTAGACATACACACGACATAGTTCATGTATATCATGCCATCTTATGGGCACCTCTCTTATATAGAAGACTTTGGAGGACTAATCAATTGTATCTAGACATTTTGTTGAAAATGTTTGATATGGTCTTTTCATCCTTATCTTCTAGAATTAATTGATTTTGACCTTTTATATCTTTATTCATTCACTCTGCCATCCCTAACCACTTCAATTCTCTTTTGCAGTGTAATTGGAGCATTACAACTCTCCCTACTAGTGTTTTAGGTGCGTTGAAAGGGGAAAAAAGAATTTTCTATGTGGTTTCCATGGAATTTATTATGCATTCCAACTTCCTTCTTGACCTATTTCCCTAGTATACTCAATGGGGTGTCACTTTGAGCTATGATAGAGCCCTATGCTGACATTTGGAGTTGTAACAAGTATGGAATTCATTTTTGGACTACCTAGGACATAGAAAGAACATGATTTCGTGATGGTTCAAGATGGAACATTTTGTACCGTGCAAGAAAAACAATGATGCTATCAAAGTGATTTCCTTCATTTTTCAAGAGATTTTGATGTTATATGGACTACTAAGGACTACCACTTTTGTTAGAGATACAATGTTCATTAGATACCTTTTTAGGAGACTTTAGAAGAAGATGGGTACAAAGTTGTTGTACATTTTATCATATAACCCACAAAGAAATGGATAGATCAAGATGGTTAATCAAATGAATTTATTGAGAAGTTGGAGTAGGGAAAAACCAGGTAAATGGGATCTTTTTGGCCCGAAATCAATTCACCTACAACAATATAATAAGCATGTGGGAAAGAATTCATTTCAAATTGTTTATTGCAAGTAGCCGAAGGGAGTCATATATTTGGTGAAGTTGCGAAATATTGAGGATTAGAAGTATTGATTCAAGTCACTTTATAGAGGGAATACAAGAAATTAATGAGCAGGTTGAATAAAAGCTATGGTAAATAAATGTCATATATAGGAAAACAAGACATTTACATAGAAAGATTATTAATGAACTAGTAATGGCCCATTTGAGGAGAAATGTTCCCCAATGGTACATACATTAGACTCAAAATATAAGAAAATTAGACCATGTTGATTCTTGAGGAAGATTTTGGATAACACCTATAAATTGTTGTTAGAAAAGAATATTGACAATTTGTTGATATTCAATTTTGCTGACATGTATGTCATGATAGAAAATATGATGATGAAGAAGGCACCATGGATGAATGGAGGAAGCAATTACGTTTCAATCTAGCTAAGGAAGCATGGAATTTTTTTGCAAATAGGGTTTGTAAAAGAAACTCAAAGAAAGAGTATTGTGAGTATTTAGCTAAGTGGAAAAATAGGGGCTCTAAGGATACATCTTGGGTTTCCAAATGGAACATACTTGCAAGGTTCTTCCTCTACTATAAAACCTACTATTGCATTCTTATAGTTGAAAACCTCATGAAAACCCAAATTAATTAAATAAAAGTAGAGTTCAAATTATGTTCAAAATACTTCTTCTCTATGATTAATTTCTTTAGAGTTTTCAATAGTCAAAGATAACTAATTGTTAGGAATTCTACCAAAAATACATGAAATTGTCTAATTAAAATTATGTAACATGCATCCATTCTACTTAAAATAATATAAAAAATTAAATCACTTTCTATCAATTATTTCTTAAAACTTAAATACATAAAATCATATAAAATATTTATATTTACTTTTATTTTATTATTTTAAATAATTAAAAACTTGTTTTTAAAACAAATATTTATATTATATAATTAATAAATAACTTCTTATTTATTTTGTTCCTCAAAAATCTTGGGTTCACATTTTCCGGTGATGAAAATTATAATCATATATAAATATTATATCAACCTACCCAAAAAAAACTTTATTTACAATTTTTTAATAATAATAATATATTAAAAATATGTAACATTATACTAAAATATAAATATTTTTAAATATTAAACTTAAAAACTTAATAATTTTAATTTTTAATTTAATTCAATGCAAACTTAAAAACTCGATTCGCCGATTGATTAATCCATTCCCTTTCAAATTGCTTTTTAAAATAAAAATATATTTCTTTTATATATATCTGGCTCCCATATATATGTCAATATATTGTATTAATGTCCAGAGGGTTCAGGTGATTGGAAAGTAGATACACTGCCTCATTAGTAGACGGTATCTACATTGTCACGTGAATATGAGCGTTTTGAATATAAAAAGAAAATGATCTTTTTCGAATGTACATGTAGGCACAGCAGAGAGAAAACTCATGTGATGAATATACCTGTCAATAGAAGAAATATCGAAGGTTGTAATAATCTGTCTGGCTGTAGGGTTCGAACCACAGTCTGTGCTATGGGAAACAGTCCGGTCATTATTCTTCACGCGGCCTCAAATTCAAGGTCTTGAGAATCCCTTTAAGCTTTACAATATTCCTCGCATAACCCTATCGCCTGGAATGCCTGCTGCACCATCTGCGGCTTTATCCAGTGAATGTCAGCGTCTATCAGATAGCAAAACCTGCAATATTAATACAAAATCTACGTCGTTTCTGCCATTAAACTGATGAAATCGATGGCATAATTTGTTAAAAAAACTATTGACGCGCATTTTTCATTGAATCACCGAGTGCCATCTTCAACTTCGGAATCTCACTCTGAATTTTGAGTCACCGAATGTCAAAAACTCATGCCTTGACAACATCCTCAGTAATCCAAGAACAACACATGGACTCCTACATCAACTGGTCAATATTAGGTAGATGAGGTTAGGTGAATCTTATCCATTGCAAGAAATCACCTGTAAGAAGCAAGCCAATCACGTAACTGTATCCGTAAACAACTCAACTATCTTATTCCACCACGTGATCCGTGTTGCAGAACGCGTCTCCCGCTGGTACAATGATGTGCTCCGTTTTAAAAGTATACATTTTTACAATAACGTGTTCTTTCTGTACGCAGTCGCTCCATCAATTTCAATTTCAATTTTCTCGTGTCATATCATTTTCCAAATTAATGCTAGCTGTATGTCCTTATACCTTATCGTTCCATCAGTTTTCCTACCTAGTGTTCCCTTCAAATTAAAGCGAGACAGAATAAATGAACTGCTCCCAATAATTGAGCAGGAAATAAAGTTATTTAAAATTATAAAATTACTTAAACAATGGGAAAAGATGGCTATGGGAATAAATTCACGAAGTAAAAAAAAAATAAAACATATAAACCCATTAGCTTTTAAGTTTAAGCTTTAGGGGAAGAGTTGAGGCTCAGAGTTATCTTTGTCTAAATTAAACTATCACATGGAGTATTAGACTCAATAGTCTTGCACAATCCTAGTGACAACATCTTATTGGTGAGAAGATTCATTCTTCATTCAACATTAAGGTTGGCTCTAGCATATGCCTAGCTTATCTTGGAAAAAAAAAGTATGTTAGGTCCTTATACTACTAGTGTAGCTCCTTATTGTTATTAGTCCAACCCCTTATTGTATTGTTGTGCCCATGTAGTCCCATGTTCTTATTATTGTGTCTCATAGAAGACCACTATTGTTATTGTTCTGCCCCACAATATTATTGTTATGTAGGCTCTTATTATATTGGGACCACTTAGACTCCTATATGTAGAAAGGAGGTATTGTCATTTGTATCATCCAAGAATTTGTTCATTTGTGTAATGTAAAGGAAGTTGCCCCATCAAAGAGGTTGATTTCTAAGTCGTTGATCTATTTTTTCTATCTTTTTCTGAGCTGGTTTCATAACAAAGTCTATACTGATGCCACAAAAATGTGTTTGGATGCATAGTCTATACTTGCAAAGAATACAACACACTCAACCATCATCCACTTGTTCAATACCAGATTATACTTATCTATATAAGCCCAATGATATCCTACACCAAGAAAACTTCATAACATTGATAGAATTTGTTAATGCATGTGTAATCATTCTTTACAATAAACTTTTTTTTATCACCCCTTCCTTATCTTCAACCATGTCCCTCATAAAGGGTAATCCACCACAATATAATTTGTCCTAGCATAACAAGTAGGGTTCTTTTCTAGAATAATTACATATTAGCTATAACAATCTATGATTACAGGTATATACGAAACCAACATCTAAATATATCATTTACAATCACACAACCTCCTTACTCACATCAATGGTTACCATGTACTTATCTTTTATAGTTTAGAGTGTAACTACAACAATTGTTTTTCTCATCCAACTCATTTCTCCACCAAATTGGTTAAATATGTAACCACTTCTCAACCACCTTCAACGATAAAGATCTACAACCTAGTTTGCATGAAGAAAACATGGTGTACATATACACTATATTTGGTTCAAGCCTTTTGTAGTAGAAAATTGCATAATCTAATGTGCCATGCAAATATCTAAAAAAGATCTTTCAACAATGCCACTACATTTTGACACAAATTCTAGGATTTTGACATAAATTTCCTCAAAAATCCCACTAGATGTGAAATTTCTAGTCTCTCATATATCGTGACATGCATAAAACTTCCAAAATCTAGTACATAAAGAACACAAGTTGTCTCCACTTCCTCTTCCTATGTCTTCATATACTATTTCTCTTATAACTTTACAGTCATAGGAATAACAACCTTGACTAGCTTATATTGATGCATCCTAAAACTTTGTAATATTATCTCAATATATTTCCTCTTATTCAACAAAAATGGCATGCCTAAATGATCCGTTTGAATTCCTACACCTAAAATGATGTTTGAAACACTAAATTCCTTGGCATATTGGTCTAAGATGGAAATTAAGACTTGAGATCCTTCATAATTTTTATGTTGATCCTAAATAACAACATATCGTCTACATACTACAACACCGCAACAACAAAGTAAACACCTCCATGTTTGGAATACACACAATGATTAGCTTTGCTCTATGAAATGAAAAGTCGTGAAACATAAATATCAAAATTATGGTATCACATTATTGGTAATTGCAAAATATAGAGGTACTTATTTGAGTTGCATGACAATTCCTCGTTTCTTTTCAATGTAAAAACTTCTAGTTATGACTTATAAATTTCTCCTTTTAGATGTATATTTCGCCGTGACAACTCCAAGTTAAAAATCCATGTAATAAAGTTAATAAAGGAAAAATAATAACCAAGGTCATGGGACACGTATTCCAAGCTGAATGTTGGGCAAAAACATAGTGATGGAGATCACTTGTGATTGATTAATGGTTATGGAAATTGGCAAAGGCAATGGAAAAGGCTTTAAAAAGGAATGAGATATTTATTAGCATTTTATTTATGAAAATAATGGAAAATAGGAGAAAATGAAGGTGAAAGGTCACATGTTGCATATGAGGAGGAAAATGAAGGAAAAATAACTGAAAATGAAGAAAATAGAGGCCTCAATGATAAAAAGGCATTCGAGGATTAGTTCACAACTTTTTTCAGTGTTAGCTTTTATCACTTAAGTCTTGGCACTATCATTATATTATTCCTCTCTCATACCCTTGGACGCTTAGAGTTCTCTTGGAGCACTTTTGGAGCATTGTGACATACTTGGGATTCGAAACAAGAATGAAAAGGAAAAATAGGAAAGCACAAGAGGACAACGGGATCAACATATACCACTAGTTTTCTTTGCAGGTACCAACTTGAGTGTATGACTTACTTGCTAGTTCTGGCATGCATGGTATATGCATGTGGTTATTTGGCTATGATCTTTCATTGGCATGGAGGATTGTCTGGATTGACAATGTTTTTGCCTAGCCCTGCCATTTCCTAGATAGCCATGGTGTTGTGGGTTTCAATCTTTTGTTTTTTGGTTGGTGCTCATGTTCCTTATGGATGTGGGTTGAAATATTATTTCTTGGATCCTTAGTTAGACAAATGCTCTGGAAGCCCTGTATTAACTTGGATTGAATTTTTAGTATTAGAAGCCTTGGTTGGACAAATGCTTTGGAGCCCTTGGTGGGTTGAGTTACTAGTCTTAGAATCTAGGTTGGAACAAACACTCTAGAGCCCTGGACAACTTGGATAGAGACCAATATGGTGATGGTTAGTGAGGTCCGACCGTGAGGTGGAATCACTAGTTGAGGGTTGAGGTGGTTTGGCCTATGGAAGCCTTGGTTTGGTTTTTTTGCTTTATTCCATGAGATCCTACATTAATGCTTGGAATATGGCTCAGGGGTGATTGAACGAAAGAAATATTTCGTTCAACCCAATCTATGGCCGGGTGCTACATGGAAGTCCCTGACATGGTTGGATTTGTGTATGTTCATAAGAGATCCTTTCTTCTTATGCTTTATGCGTAAATGTATTTGTTATAATGTGGCTATGATGGTTTTATATCATTGTTATTTATCTCGTTATTGATGGTTACAAGTATGGTTTTATGATAGCGTTGAGTTATGGCTCTTATCATGTTTTGTTAGTAGATGAAATTTTGATGAATGAATGACCAAATAGATGATAATGTAGCTAGTGTGAGAGGGCATGAGACTTTCTTGAAGAATCTCAGATAAGGATGTGGTCCCTATATTCAAATGTGTTTTTATGACTTGTACATTACATGTTCATGACGTGTTTGACGAAATTTCTATCATGGTTAGGACAAGTCAAGCTAGGTCCTTGTTCATGTTTTGCATTAAAGGTCTTGTCTCCTTGTGACTTATCATTTCTAAAAATTTCATCAAGTCCTGGGAAGTGGCCTAAGTCCAAGCCCTGAAAAAGTGGCTCAAAATTTTGGGTCACTGACACAAAATTGTCTGAAAAATACTCCAGTCTCATGGAGGCCTTGTTGTGAGAGTGATTGGAGGGTTACAATTGCATGAGGGGATTTTCAAGGGCACATCTAGGGTCTAGCTCAGTTAAAAGGAATGTGAAGTAAGGGGTTAGGCACCTGGAGAGGTTGGTTAGCCCCTAGGGGTCCTGTACCTCTTGAGGAGGGTCAATTTGGTTTTGTTTATCAGTTCCACTTCCTGAACTGTACTTAGGGAGTTGAATCATATCATAGTAATTCTTCGTCACATATTTACCCCAGTGGATCAGTTAGTTTGGGTATGTGTGGGAAGAGTGTGTTACATATTGGTATCATAGCATTGTTCAACCCTTGGACTTGCTGGACATAATGTGTTTATCATGCATACATGTTAGTTGCATATGTATTCATTATGCTTGTAGCTTATGTGTTTGTTATGTATGCATGGTATTGGTCATTTTTATAGTCGTGTTTCCATGTATAAGTCGATGCCGTTATTTTTCGGATGTGTTTGTCACGAATACATGTCAGTTGTATATGCATTGGTTATGCATGTTAGTGTCTATATGTTGTTTTGCATGCATTGTCTCTAGTTGATGTTGTAGTTGCGACATCATGCATGGTTACTGGGATGATGATTGAGATGATTTCTATATACCATTATGATTATGTTTTTACATGTACTGTGCTAATCTGGTTGATCTTTCAGACGAGATATCATCCCCTAAATGATACTGAGGTATGTTGGTTATGTTTATGTTTTGGTTTAGCTGACTGTTGACGATGCTGGACCTGCCAACAAATGGGATCTCCCTGATGTGAAGTCCCAACTAAATCTCACACCATTTGGTGTAGGAGTCCCATTTGGTATAAAGGCTCGGTTTCCATATACTTAGGGATATGCATTAGCTCTAGCTGTCAGCATGTGAGAGTGTTATGCTTGTATCTTCAAAAAACAAGGTATGTGTGCCTAGTGAGTGTGTAATTTAACAATGTCAAGGTTCTCTTATTGGAAAATGGGATATTAAAGTGAGCCTCTAAATGAGAGGTAGTAGTGCCACCCAGGAAGAGGCACAAGTGAACAAAAAGGTGTTTGTGCAATATCTAGCAGAATAGTCCATAGCATACTTGACACTCATTGAAATCAAGGTGAAGGGAACAACACGTACACCACCTAGCAAAGTAGTACACATGAATGCAACGGTCGTTATAACTAGAAAACAAAGATGGTTGTCAAGTATCCTGCAAAGTAGTCTACAAGGATGTGATAGTGTTGATAGATAATACACAAAGATGCTCTATCTAGTATCCCGCAGAGTAGTCCACAGGGATTATATAATGGTGATAAACAATACAACACATCTTCAACAAT
>Ga0115848_100992_pt1 | contig 11787 bp, 10 predicted proteins | sample InSIn3gowninarea_FD_83862 | JGI IMG/M metagenome (GOLD analysis project Ga0115848, IMG submission 83862) | reverse complement strand
AATTTAATTTTTGCTCAAATAATATTAATTCTATAACTTTTGCAAACGGACTCCATTTTGAGTGCCATTTTTTGCATTATGGAGCAGACTTTGAATAGTTTTTGATGAAATTGGTTGTAAGACTGATTTATAAAGGCAAATTTTAAGGGGGGGCTTTATTCATAACTTCATTTTGAGAGGTTCCTAGGAGATACATCATGAGGTTCGAACATTTATTGTAGTCTTGAACGTTTGTTCAACATCATTTTGGTTGATGTTTAGTACTACATTATCGTTTCTCATGCTCCCATTGACTTTTTGATAGTCGTAGTTAGTGGACTTATTCTCTAGTAAGTTGTGTGGTCATCAACATTCTCTATTAGAGGATTACTTCTTGTTTCAGTTGGGAGGACTTCTATTTGTATCCTAGTTTTTGTATCTTCATCATGTTGCATTCTCTTCATCGTGTTGAATCTTGGCATAATAAGTTTTGGTGATCCATCTTCTTTGATAGTGCTCCTAAGTTTGACATCGGCTTCCTTCATGGATCTTTGTACCATTCTTGTTACAATGTTAATGGGTTCTTGGTACCATTTGGTGTGCCTTCTGCATCGTCAACAATCTCTTCAAAGAAAAGTTCATGCCCTAATTTTAGGTTGAGGGACTCTCTTTGTTCGTGTTGATCGAGTAGTGTTGTTCATCTCACTCATGCATATTAGTGGCTCTTTGATCCTACTTTTGTTGGAGGTTCTTTACTCTTCAATTGCACATGTTCGTTAACTTTGGTGCTCTATAACTTCTTTGTTCTTGATTCATTTTGTAAATGGGTACCTCATCAGGCCTTGTTGTCGGGACCCATATTGTACCAGTTTACTTGTGTCTACTACCTCCTAGCCTCACTTAAAAGGGGGTGTTAGAGTTAGTTGGTTAAGCTTGCTAGGGTATCTAACTTTAGAGTCCCTAAGTTAGTTATCATTTAATATTTACAATCATTGAATGTTTACAATCATTTAATGTTTACCGTTGTTTTGTAAAACCATGTCCACAATACCATGTTCTCAAACCATGGTATTCGTTCTTGTAAACACCTATTTATAGGCATGTCTCATTGTATTAATATCAAGTTTTTCTATTTCCTTTCAGTAGGAGAAAACTCATAGCTGAGCTAGAGAAAACCTAAGGTTATGTGACATCTATATCAAGTTATATTTTAGAGTAGTGATCAATCCATTCTCTAATTGGACATAAAAGTGAGAGTAATGGAGTAATATTGGTAGAAGAGATTCCTTTGGATCAATCTAAGTAGTTTTTATATATGCTAAGTAGATCTCATCTTGAATATCCTTATTAGAATATGGTATATTTATTGATAATTTAGTAAGAGGAGAACTCCTTATGTCTAAGCCAAGAGATTGAAGTAGAGTAGTAGTTTGAGCATACTAGCAATTCATGATCTCTTGATTGGCCAATTGAATGGAGGGATGTACAGCTAAATATATATATCTTCTCATATTTGGCATATAATGGAATCTACATAGTAAAGCGATAATATGAAATACTACTATTGTGAATAATGGACAAGAACCAAACTTAGCTAGAATTATGGGATGTCAAATCATTCTTTTGGAACGAATGAATTTGGACAACATTGAGATGAGGATCCTTTCAATATGAGACCAACCCAAGTGTCTTAGGCTAATGTCCCAAACTTCATAACCATAGAGCAATGTGGGAGTAACAATAGTGTGAAAGAGTTTGATCTTCATACTGATGCCTGAAAACTAGAGATGAAAGCATTCCTTATCCAAAGAGGCTAAGGCAGCATACCCTTGTTTGAACCTTGCTTAAGATGCAGGGATCATGTTGAAAGTAGGTCCTATGAAAATATCTCATAAGTATGTGTATGATGTGGCAGTATCAACAATCTTCCCTTTATATGTGATATGAATAGAAGAGATATCTTTTTTTAGTAGGTTGGATATCATAATCTTTATTTTCTAGAGATTAACTTCTAATCCATGTAATTCAATGTATGTGCTAAGTATGTCTAGTTGTCGTTGAAGTCTTGTTGTTGTGTATGATATTAGGATAATATCATCAACAAATAGCAAGATGATAATAACACTACCAAAAAGTAAATAACATGTACTCTTAACTAGAGAGCCCATAATAAGCATCTCTAATTCATCAATATACAATCCAAAGAGTGAAAGTGGACATCCTTGTTTAATCCCTATAGTATTGTGAATATCTTGTATTTTAATGGATCTAATTTTAACCTACTTAATGACTTTTTCATATAAGGTCATAACCAACAAAGTAACCTCCTCTAGAATTCCTAAATTCTTTAACCTCTAAAGAAGCAACTATCTAGGAATGGTAACAAATAATTTTTTGAATTCTACAAAACAGCAATAGACCCTGTGCTTATTGGCTTTAGATTATTCAATGATAGCTCTAAGAGTTAGAATGTGATCATAGGTATGATGATGTCTTCTGAAACCTTCCTATCACTTTGCTCAAAGTTTGTTAGCCTCAACAAATTTGAAGTGTGTTAAAAAATAATAGTTTTGTAAATGCTTGGTTTTAGCAGATCTCCAAATTTATGGATAGGAAGTATAATATTTGAAGACCAAGAGGGTGGAAACCCATGAGTAACTACATGATTGAAGAGTTTTGCAATATGGACCACCAAGACTCTAGGGATATGTGTAAGAAATTTTTCCTTCAAATTTTGAATATCAGTTGCTTTACCGATCTATAGCTTATGAATAGCATGAAAAATCATTCATTCTATATTCATTAATATTTTTAGATTCTTTATTTGGTTTATCTATTCAATCTTTTTATGTTGAATTTGTATCATTTTGAGAAAGTTAATTATGTAAAACTTTAAATGATTTCGAGGTAGTTGTAGAAAAATAGTTTGTAATGATAAGGTAATAGGTAAGATGAGAAATCTTTATAAGTGTTATTCAATAATGTGATATGCAAATAAAGGGGGTTAAAGAATTGAAAGATACTATAGTGTAAATCAAAATTTGCATTTCATGCAGTTAGATCCTAACCCATTGGATTAGTATAAACTCATATAGGGTATGCTAACTCCACCCACCTTGTTTTTTGTTGTAAATATGTTTTATGAATATAATAAAGTTTTTATTTTTAATACAATCGATTATAATTTTTTCAATTATAGTAAATAGGAAAGAATTTTTTATTACATTTTATAAATTATTATTTTCCTATAATGTGAAATTAGAAATAAATTTCTTTTAGTAAATAGTTATTTTAAGTGTATATATATATAATAAAAAAATATATATATATATATATATATATATATATATATATATATATATATATATATATATATATATATATATATATATATATATATATATATATATATATATATATATAAATTATGTATATTTCTAAGTCCTTAAGTTTACTAAAAATGAAGTACTTGTTCTAATAATTGATTTGATTTATATGATAGATAATGTTGTTTATGCTAAAAATAGATTTATAAATTACAAATAGAGTAATAGTTTAGAAAGGATTAGTTTGAATATACTATATAATATTATAACAAATAGATTCATAGTTTACATGAGAGCAAGAATTATTATGTTATTGTTGTACTAATGAGAGCTAAGATCATTAATATAGAACTAAAAAATAATCATAAATTTTTTAATATAATCTATTTTTAGAATAAATAAGAATCAGAAAAAATAAAAATATGAAAATTGAAACATCTAATTGAATGTATAAAAATATATAATAAATTAAAAAAAAATAAAGAGAAAATTTTGTTATTACAATTAAACATTCAAATAAAAATATTTTAATATGTAAAACTTTTTAATTTGAAACATATATAAAAGTAAAAAATAAAAAATATACTTACTTTCATAAAGAATTTATTTTCACTCTTGAAAAATATACATTTTATAGGTTCCAAATTTGATCCAAAAATATAAATACCATTAAATATTAAAAAATAATAAATTTAAGTGTCTTATATAAAGAAAGAAGATTCAAGATTGTACTGTTGTGAGAAAATGTTGCAGGCGGAAAAATAAAAACATAGCTGAGTTCTATTGTTATGCACATCACATCAGAAAGGGTTCGTACAAATTCCAATTGATCTATCCCTAAGACTTTTTTCATGCATTATTCTGTGAATATTTTGTGTTTTGACTTATAATGGAACAAAAAAATACTTGACTATTACATACTATTTTTGAAAATTCTATAACACAATGTTACTGTACTATTTTATTCAATTACAACTCAAAATTTGTTTATTTTGAGCACTCTGACCAAACCAGATCCCAAACAGTTAAACCTAATCCTTTGGTGATCGCTTATCTAGCGTTTTATCGATGTTGATCCCCAACACCAATGGCCAAAAAAGATTTCGAATTTCCTGCTGTGATGTAATCCGTCTAGAGAACAAAATGCAACGTAATCCCCGCTCGACCAACTGAACGACGTCTGATACAACTTTCGGCGTTGGATTTACCATTGCTCACCATATTTTATAATCAGAAGGCAATCTTCTACTCCATCCCCACCGCTGATTTCTCCTCAGCACTACAACTTTTGGCAAAGAGCCTTTCTCAAATCCTGGTGAGCTTTTACCCATTGGCTGGCCGTCTTACTATTTCTGCAGATGGAGCAGTTTGTATCGACAGCAACGACGCAGGCGTGGAGTTCGTTGAAGCCTCCACAGATGATATCCCTAAGATAATTAGGGTTTGTTCTGTATATATCTTTAAGATGGATCTCGAAACAGAAAACCTCCCGATATCTAATTCTAAAATCTCTTTTCTTGAAATTATAAGAAATCTGTGAACAAATCCCAATTTAACAGTCCAAGTGCCCATCCCTAATACTATGAGAGATATTGAAAGTTCTGGTTGTGGTTCTAATAACAGAATGAATATCATAGGTGAACCCCTCCTTCCCCCTATACCTCCCTTTGGTCGATCTATTCAATAGGTATTATCAGATCTTAAAAGATTGTAATATTTTGTTTGAAATAATGCTTCTATTGTGATTGATCTTTTAATAGGAAATAATATGGTTAGGGATAAGTCAAACCTTGGGTTCGAAGATAGCTTGTTTGTGTATAAAGATTCTTCCACATGATTACTTCATAATCCTGAAAGGCACAATGCTAGCGGCGTACTTGACAATGAGCACGATGGTAGCGATGGATTTTACCAAATTACGTCCTGATTTAGAAACCAATGCAAAGGATAAATAGCCCATCATGGATCCATAACTTGTCAAAAGTATTGATGATACCAAGGATGATTATTATAGTTACCTCATCCTCAAACCTGATTACTTTGAAAAAGGTGAGAGTTCCCAAGGTAATCACATTTCTCGTGCTGAGAAAAATATAGCTATGGTTAACCACACACTTTGTGATGTTATTAAATAAGCTTATACTAGGCAACGTGGCTGGATTGAGGATGAACATGATGTTAAAGTAGATATCCTTATAGATTTTCAAGAAAACCCAATTGGTTTAACACATGTCTCTATACCCAATTAGAGACCCTTGTAAGTGTCCTCCATGAATTAGAATACAATAAAAATTACTAATTGCTCATCTACCACCACTAGCACCATCACTAGTACCACCACAACCATAACCATAAATACAACCACCTCCTTCCCTACCTCCACCTCAAAATCCTACAAAAGATGATGATGATTTCTTATCTTGCCTCAAGAGATCTCTTACCACTAGACTCCTTAATATGGTACTTCCTGAGAAAAAGAGTCAAATTTACAAAATTTGATAGTATGTAAGATCCAAAGATGCATGTTCACAAATTTGAAGAGGAAGCTATTGAATATATGCATGACATAGATTTATTGGCCAAATTATTTTCTCACAGCTCAAAGGATGAAGCCCTCAAACAGTATTATCAACTTTTTGGAAGTAGTATTAATATGTTTAAAGATTTGATTCATATTTTTTTGCATACATATGATTATGATATCACTAAAAAAGTTTATCTTAAGGATTTGTACGAGAAAACAAACTAAAATAGCTTCCTTACCAATCAGTGCGGGACATCATCAAGGTATGAAAATAAACTACTAGTAAAATCACTATAGATAAATAGGAGTTTAAACATATTTTTGCTGATAGTCTCTTACCTATTTATCAGCTATTTATTATTGATAATCATGCTTTATCCTAAGGTGATATGATATATATCCTTCTCAAGAAAGAGTCATGCATCAATAAACTTTATGCTATGAAGAAATATGATTCCCTAGTAAAAGTTATCTTTGAACCCCCACATAATGTAGATGTAAATCATATCACCCATAAGCCAACTTCAAATACTAGATAGAGATCTAGTTCCCTACCAAAATACCAATTCACTTCATTGATTAATACTGTTGATAAATTTATAAATGTGTTATTGGATGAAAATATCATTGAATTACCTCTTATCATAGAGCCTAAATTTTTTAATGGTGTGCCTAGTAATTTTTATTATGAATAATTTTGTAATTATCATAGGGTACCAGGTCATCTTACATAAAATTGCAGGGCTCTCCATAATATTATATAAGATTTTATTGATCAAGGTACTATCAAGATAGATGGTAACCAGCCTAAGCATGTCTAACATGTACATTTTTATAATCAATAGTAGGGTATATTCAACAACCTTTTGTCATCCTCACAATCACACAATTGCATCATAATAGTAAGTGTTTTCTATCCAATAAAGTTTTTTTTGCTAACAATCATCAATACATGTAGGCTTCTCCAAATAGGAATAGGAAGAGAGCTCAATGGTACAATGCTAGTGGTCTACATTTTTGCTTGCATCTTATTGGTAGTATGGATATGAAAAAACTAGTACTACCTCTTTTTATCCCTGCTTCTACATATTTGGGTAGAGAAATCTCTTTAAGTATATAAGATCATTGGTTAAATTCATTTTGCCTTCACAAATAGTGCATATTAGTAGCTAGGGTATTTTTAAATCATTTTGTCCTTTTATTTTCTATATCTCTATGTACCAATGTGTCATCTATCTTGTCCTTATCTGTACTTCACTTTTTATAGCATCCCACAATCTAAGTCATTTCTATGCATGCCACCAATGCCATACTAGCTTTGTTCCACACCATTAGCAGTGTTCTTTTACCAGGATTGAATTCTTAATTTTTACTTTTTTTATCTTAATTACTATGATTTAGCCTTTAAACCATCATAGGCTTGTGATTCATGTCCTAATTGTATGTGTATCTATTTGTTTCCTTCCTGGATCCACTATGGTACCTTAGACCCTCTTGCCCCCTCTATTGATATTGATAGGTGCTAAGCTTGTATGTTTCTAATTTAGTTTGCATGTCTATGTGTGTTTTAGATATCATACTTATAGTCAATTTTTAAGTTCCTTATGCCTGTGTGTGTATCAAGTACCACATATCCCAGCATAACCAAAGAGACCAAAACATAAATTTTTTTATTCCATAAAAAAAATCACACACACATATATATATATATATATCAAGATTTTATATCATATACATGGGCCTCTACCCTACATCATCCACCTCTAGCATGGGCACTACCACCACTACTAGAGGTATCACTCCTTGAGTGTATTCTCCTCACACTATGACTACTCACCTTCGAGGTGGAGATCCTACTCAAGATACCACTCGCTATCATCATATGGGCCTCTAGGAGAGTCTTTGCCCATGAGTACTTCACTTGTAAATGGGTAGTTTCTTGCATCCTTGTTACCAACTCTTGATCCTATGTAGCAATCTAATCATGTTGAGTCTAAACAAATACCCACTACTAATATAGTGGTGTCATAGTTTGGCCTACAACCCCTTCATTGTCTGCTCCAATGAGGCAATCTATGTATCTCTATATGAGTGTGGCCTTCACCATAGCTAGCACTACCTCTAAGGCAATCATCTATGCATTTCCATCAAATATCTATGCATCTCCATCCCTTGTTACATCACACATAATGTCAATTAGCCCATTAGTACCTATGCTTATACTTCAAAAATCATACATAACTATGAGTAGAGTTTATTACTTGGAGTGGTGGTAGCAACTGCTAACACATCGAATCCTCTTGCTAGAGGAGGCCCATCATGGATGGAATTTTCCATATCCATTTGATCATCCTCCTCTGATGGTTGGGTGGCTTCCAAACCATCATTATCACTATCTAAATTGTCTAACTGTAAAGGACTTGGACACATCATAGTCCACCATTTTGCATAATTAGGGGTAACCCTAGGGACCATCACCATAGCTATTGCCATATCATGCACCTGTAGATCTACCCATATCGATCTTCATACTAGAATGCTTTATTCCCCATCAGGCACATCTCTCTTAGCATTGTAGCACCTCAATACTAGGGGCATCATTGGAATGAGCTATAGAATCTCAAACTACCTGAACACTAACTTTGAAAAGTAGGATTCTATTATCTTCCACCATGTCTGGTAGAAGTGTATGTATTTGATCCATATCAACTAATGGGCATCCTCATCCCATGCATAATCTGTATAACATACCCATATAATATCCCCATCATGAAGACCATCTATCTTCCTCCTCATCTCCATAGTCTAAGGCAATCTATATCCCTCTAGGGGAATCATCCAAAACACAAGTGTTATGTCCATCATATCATTCTTCATCCTATGTAACCCTGCCAACCTCACCATTGTAATGTGCTCATAGGCCCATACTTGCAGCAAACCTACATGGACAACGATCATGTTGACCTTGCCAATGTTGATAAAATTATATAAATCTTTGTATAGCTAAGCTATCTAACTATGGGTGCCAAGGAAAACTATTATCCCCTTGCATATATCTCACATATCATCCATGTTAAGCCCAAAAGAAATATTGATTTGCTCTTATCTATGCATAGATAGCCTATGATAATATCAACAATCAACAGTCTCACTTATTGACCCACTTCGACAAAGTAGCATCCCTTAGTAAATGTCATGGAGCAATGCTCCCAATCATGGTCATCTCCCCAAATGATCCATAACAACTTCTAATCATGAATATTATCATTTGATATCTCTCTTTGCTACACCAAGTTCCCTCTCATTGGTAGCACCTAGATCTAGTATACATCTAGCAACATCATAATCATCTTGCCAACTGTAAGGTGGTAGTCCTCATCAATCCTCCCCTGATCGATCCCATGTGATCTTGCAAGATGTCAATAGGTCAAGGGATTAGTTACATGTTTAAATTTTGGTGAGTATTGATTAAAAATTGAAAATCATTAGTAAAAATACCTTACCACATGATCATAGGGGAGACTATGTAAGTACTTCATTAAATGCCTTGTATGACCTATGATGGTATGCTTGATACTCCTCCAGTATACACCTACCATGTATGTATTAAAAAATCTATCAAAATCCTCTCCCTTGTATTCAACTAAACACTTTGGTATGCTAAGCACTTGTAGTTGATAATTGACATAATTTTGATAGCTTTTTGTTGCTCATAGGGATTGGGAGTCAAAACTCAAGATATCCTAAGTGTAAAAGTCAAAATGAGACTTTTTTTATTCATTTTGGCTCTTTATATGTTGACTTTTGGCCCTCAAACAAAGGCATCACTTCTTTTTTATCGAGATACCCTAAACCATTATGTGATCTATCCATTTTCCTGGTAAAAATATTAAGTTTTTTATTTTTTTTGTTTGAGCACTAAATATTGATATTTGCATAGCATCAATAGCATCCATTTCCTTAAACTATGTGAGCTATTATTTGATTTTGACCCATATTAATATGTAACATTTATTTGAATGTTGATCACATGTTGCCTATCACTCCTACCTATTTGGAAAATTTCATTTAATTTTATACTACATTTATGGTGCTAGTGACATGCTAGTTCACTCCTTTGGGGAAATTTTAAATATACCCTAGCCTATCTAGTCAATTGTCGACTTTTCACATGCCAATGGACACTTATCTATCATACAACATGATCACATAAAATTAATCATTCCTTGTTCTAACCATTAAATAAGGTAAATATTTTTCTTCATAGATATTGATCCTAGGTAGCCATTTGTCCATATATTTTGGATTATTATTATATAAAATTACCTCTTTTATTTTCATAATTGATTTAGCCATTTCCATGATATTAGCAGTGTGGGATTAGTTGATCTATACATCATTTCAAATATTTGTACTCTTTGTGAATTCTTCATCCTCCTTTAGAGTCATCCCTGATATTTTGGGTCATCACAATGAGGCATTTACACATTATGTAAGAAAGTTGATTTTCTTAGCTTATTCCCACAATATGACTTGCATATCTTATGATTGTTTTTATTGATATCTGATATCTAAAAAATATCTAAGGGGAATTACCATGTATACTCAAATTTCAATATCTCATAGATACCAATGCATGATGTCAGTGCCATAAACTTGTTACAATTTCTACAACTTGGGGTATACTACTTTTTTTTATTATATTTCCATTTTATTTTCTCATATTGATATAGGAATGCTATCACACCAACCTAGGGATCAATATTATTGAAGATGAGATTAGATAATTTGGCCTATTTCACGATGTCGGTAGCATAGGCCTGCATTGTGCAAAGATACCAATTCATGCTTATTGGCTCCTTCAGGTATATATGTCAGGTAATTTATGATACTATCTTTTTGTTATTCCCTTGGAATACCTGATTAGATACATAGCTCATTCAAATATTAATGATCTCTTATGTAATGATCTTCCATGGGCACTATTTCACTACATTTTACAAGATTTTTATTAGTATGACTTATATTGATTTCATCTTAGCTTCGCAAGCCTACTATCTTTGAATCATATACATATAAATCTATGATCATTGATGGCCAATTATACAACTAATGGGAGTTCACTTACTTAAAAGTAAATCGATGATGCAACCATGAGCAATTTGTTTATATTGGATCATCTCTAATGGATGATGTGTTTTTTTGTGTATCCATATGGTTATTGGCTTTTAACCTATCCAAAGTATACTATCTTTGGATCATAGACATAAAAATGTATGATCATTGATAGCCATCAATACGGTTAATGAAAGTTCACTTACTTAAAAATAAATTGGTGATATAGCCATGAGCAATTTGTTGATATTGGATCATCTCCAATGGATGATGCATTTTGTTATGTATCCATGTGGTTCTTACTTTTAACCTATCCAAAGCATATTATCTTTGGATCATAGATATAAAAATGTATGATCCTTAATGGTGATCAACACAATTAATGAGAGATCACTAACTTATAAGTTAACCCAGATGTAAGTGCATCAGCTTCTCAAGTATCTAACATAATAGAATGGCCAGATCCATGATTGGAATAGTATAAAGAAGGCATCTAATATCTTCCATCTCCATCTTTAGGTATCTACCTCTATAATAATAGAATAAAATACAACATATCTCATACTATTAACAATGTTCTTACTATCTTCCAGGCAATTAATGGTGTGAATTCCACCAATATTCACATCCATCTAAAATAATAACCTTCCTATTTTGAGCCACAGATGTAAGTGCATCAGCTTCTCAAGTATCTAACATAATAGAATGGCCAGATCCATGATTGGAATAATATAACGAAGGCATTTAATATCTTCCATCTCCTCCATTGGATATGGATTTCTACTTTCATCCAAATAGTATTTTTGAAGATAGCCTCTTTAGCAGCTTTTACCTTGGTTACAC
>Ga0115848_100990_pt1 | contig 11790 bp, 9 predicted proteins | sample InSIn3gowninarea_FD_83862 | JGI IMG/M metagenome (GOLD analysis project Ga0115848, IMG submission 83862) | reverse complement strand
TGAAGGAAGGCCAAGAGTCATTATGTTATTTTATATTTTTGAGATTGTTAATTTATTCTTGCTATAGGAGATTACTATGATTGTAGGGGATTGTATTATCATTTTGTTGATGATATATCTCTATGCATGTAATATTGTAATGTCCATGAATAATAAGAAGAGGAAGCTCCAATTCCATGCTAGATTAGCCCACATTTGGTGAACCAAGGTAAATCATTATGTTGATCTCATTGTATGGTTGAGATTGCTAGTTTTATGTTTTACATTAAGCAAATTAGTGACGATCTGAGTATGCTATAAGCATCCAATGATTACATATCAAATATGCAAAGTGATATGTATGTTCTCATGTTGGATGGGTGTGAAGCGAATTAAGGTTTTCACTTTGGTGGAAAAAATATTTATCAAAATTTAGGGAATTTTTTGTAGAGTTTCAACTATAAAATGAGTAAAATTTAGGTTTACAACTTGATGCGACCTTGCTAATTAGGTGAAATTTTAGCAACATTTTGGATTGAAACTTTGAAATCTCAATCCTCAATAGTCCACAGGTACCAAAATTAAGCTCTGATACTAGATGTTAGGAATGTGGAAGTTCCTAAATGGGATTCTTGCTACAATAATAGAAAATAATAGCAAATAGATCTCAAGATTATAACACAAGTAGCATGAATCCAATAGAATAAGAGAGTAACATAATTGCAATACTAAAATATCATAATAAATCATTATATTAAAGTCACAATAAATCGCTTGCCAGTTTGAGGAGGATACATCCTTACAACTCAAGATAAAATATTTTCCAAGCTACCAATTATTCTATTTGCATTCATATTTATATTCTACCAACCCTAACCCTAATCAGTTGCTCAACAAAAAATGGTTATTTACCTTGCAAATAGGTCAACTCCATAATATTTAATATAAGCCTATAATAATACTAAGTAAATGTTAAGATTTAGGGTCCCAACATCATCATTGATCAGAATGTAAAACTTATCCTTGATTATAATTTTATTCAAAGCCTAAAAATTAATACACATCTACCATGACCCATATTTTTTATGAACCAACTAAATTGGGGAAGAGTAAGGACTCACACTTGGATGAATGATGCAAACTTCTAACATCTCTTGCACTAATTTTTCTATTTCATCATTATAGAGATAGGGGTAGTGGTAGGGCAAGATATTGGGTGGTTGAATCCTAAGAATTAATTGGATTGCATGACCATGAGGGAAATGGGATGGTAACCCATGAGGTTCTTCAAATATTTCAATATTATAAGTAAGTACCTATTGTAAGTCTTGTACTTCAGATAAGTTTTGTAGGGACAATTGAATAGATAATAGTTATCCCACCATTTCCTTACCTCCTTTCTTCAATAATTTATCAATACGATCTGAACTAATGATTTTTTATTGCCTCACCTTAATTCCTTTAAGGATATATTTATTCTCATCAACTCTGAATTGCATCCATAACTCATGAAAATCTTAAAGAGCTGATCCCAACATCATCAGCCATTATATACCAAGGAATACATCACACCCATCCAACATGAGAACATACATATCACTTTGCATATTTGATATGTAATCATTGGATGCTTATAGCATACTCAGATCGTCACTAATTTGCTTAATGTAAAACATAAAACTAGCAATCTCAACCATACAATGAGATCAACATAATGATTTACCTTGGTTCACCAAATGTGGGCTAATCTAGCATGGAATTGGAGCTTCCTCTTCTTATTATTCATGGACATTACAATATTACATGCATAGAGATATATCATCAACAAAATGATAATACAATCCCCTACAATCATAGTAATCTCCTATAGCAAGAATAAATTAACAATCTCAAAAATATAAAATAACATAATGACTCTTGGCCTTCCTTCATAATCCTATAGTTCCAAAACCCTAAATCTTAATCTCCTTCATTTAATGAAGAAATAAGAAGGTGGCATGCTTCTTAAATAAGCCTTAATTTGCCTCAAAAATGCCTCTCAAATGTTAATTATGGAAGCTAAAATAGTTCCTCTACTCGCCAGATCAATGTCCTTTCAACCACCCCTATTGACTCATCCATATGCATGCAAGTGGTGTCCCAAATTCATAAAATTGCATGCCACTAGCACCTTGAACCTGAATATTGATCATCTCCAAATTTTGGTCTTTGATCTATCTCCAAGCATACATACTTTTGTATTGAGTACTACCCCTTAAAAGACAACCTAATAGGATCCAATTTGGATCATACCTTCCCAATGGGAGAGCATTTGGTCCCATAAATACATAGATGAGGATACAACTCCCCAACTTTGGACCTATCCATCTAGTTGGTTCTGTTAAGCTTTTTTCCCTTTAATCCAACCAACCATAATTTTGTCTCACCTCTTCTTGTAGCACAGACCTTCTTTTGCAATATGGTATCCTCCTTGAGTTCATCCATAGTGTTAGGAGCTAAGTCATCAATAGATGGAAGAATCTAATCTGAACTTACTTCATCTTTAGTCGACATAGATGGCTCACACAATTTCAAATGCTCAACATTCACAACTGAATAAATGTTCATATATTCTAGTAGATTCAATCTAAAAGCATTCTCACTTACTTGCTCCATAATCTCAAATGATCCATACCTTATAGGTTTCAACTTCTTGATCGGTCCTTGCAACCTCTCCTTACTAAGATACAACCAAACATGGTCTGCCACATGAAACTTATGGTCAAATCTATGCTTATTATGTCTTATCTTGTACTTGGCTTGGCTTTTCTCTAGTTGCTCTTGGACTTTCAAATGAACTTGCCTAATTTTGTTAACAATTTTTGTAGCTTATTGTTCTTCTTTCTCAAGTGAATTCTCTTCATCCTTTTGCTACCCAAACACATAATAAAAAAGGTAAAGATGGTAAATAACCAAAACAAATCTCAAAAGGACTCTTATTAATGGAAGAATGAATTACCCTGTTATATGCATGTTGGATATATTCAAGATTTTCATCCCAAGACTTAGGATGTTTCCTACAATAACCTCTCAAGAGTTGAACTACTATCCTATTCACCACTTAAGTTTGTCCATCTATTTGAGGATGAAAAGTAGTACTCTTTTTCAACCTTGGGTCCATCTTTTCCCATATACTTATCCAAAACTTGCCCAAAAATCTATTATCTCTATCTGAAATAATGGAATTAGGTAATCCAAAATGAACCCAAACATGAGAAAAGAATAAATTTGTAGCATCTTGTCATGTTATAGTCTTCTTACATTGAATCAAAATATATATCTTATTAAATCTATCCATAATAACAAATAAGTAGTCATAACCCTTCTTAGTCATAGGCAATCCTCCCATAAAATCCATTGAGATACACTACCATGGACATGAAGGTACTGGAAGTGGTTGATACAAACCCAATTTCCTGTTACTTGGCTTGCTAATGCAGCATAAAGAACACCCTCAAATATACTTGATAATTTGATCTTGCATCTTTGGCCAATATACACACCTTTGCAAATTGTACAATGTCTTTCAAACCCCAAAATGTCCCACAATATTTGAAGTATGTGCTTCTCTAATCAGCCTAATCCTTTCACCTACAGGGACACATAATGCATTAAAATGATAAAGAAGTTTATTTTGCAAATGAAAGTCATCCAAACCCTCATACTTGGATCTAGATGAAGACAACTACTCATACACTTCTTCGAAATTTGGATCCTACACATATGCTTTTGAAAATGACTCAGAAAGAAAAGGAAGAAATTTTAGCACTGAAAGAGAACTTACTAGCTCCTATTTGCACATTGCTAGCGACCCACACATAGCATTTCATGCTATCAATGGTGTGGAATATGTAGTTACAGGTGGTCTAGAAAGCATGTCAACAACTTTATTTTGTGTTCCTTTCATATACTTGATCACTAGATGAAATTGTTTTAGAAAACTCATCCATCTATAGTGTCTAGTTTGTTGCAACTTTGATTGAATTTGTAAATACTTTAATGGTTTATGATCAATATGAATGATTGTTTCTTTTCCTATTGAGTACTGTTTTCACTTTTTAATAGCTTGAACCAATGCATACATTTCCTTATCATAAGTAGGATAATTCAAAATAGCCCCACTAAACTTTTCAGAATGATAACAAATTGGTTTACCATCTTGTAACAAAATGGCTCCCATGGCATAGTCACTTGCATTAGTCTCCACTTCAAATGGTTTTTGCAAATTGTGCTAGCATAGGTGCACTAACAATCTTTTGCTTCAAAGCATCAAAAGATGTTTGTTGTTGTTTCCCCCATTGGAAAACTTGCCTCTTTCTGGTTACATCATGTAAAGGTGAAGCAATATGAGAAAAATCAATAATAAACTTTCTCAAATATTAGATAGCACCTGAGAAACTCCTCACTTCAGTTACATTAGTTGGCCATGGCCAATCTATAATAGCACTTACTGTACTAGAATCTATCTTAAGTTGTCCATGACCAATAACATGGCCCAAATACACCAAAGACTCTTTGCCAAATTGACATTTTGAATGTTTCAACAACTTCTTCCTATGCAAAGTTAGAAATACTTGTATAAGATATACAACATGTTCTTCCCAATTAGAACTATAAATAAGAATATCATCTAAGTATACAATAATAAAAGAATCAATAAATGGATGAAGTACATCATTCATTACCCTCATGAAAGTAGCCGGTGCATTGCATAAAATAAATGGAAAAATAAGCCACTCAAATAGACATTATCTTGTCTTAAAGGTAGTCTTCCATATGTCCTCCTCCTTGATTCGAATTTGGTGATATCCACTCCTCAAGTCTAGTTTTATGAAGAATTTTGCCCCTTGTAATTGATCTAAAAGATCATCTATCAGTGGCAAAGGATAACAATTTTTTATGGTGATTTTATTAAGTTCTCTATATTCAATACACATTCTCCAAGTTTGATCCTTATTAGGAACCAAAATAATAGGTGATCCACATGGAGATGTACTTGGTTTGATCACAACTTGATCAATCAACTCCTGAATCTACCTCCTTATCTCCCCTTGCTCCAAAAATGATTAGCAATACAAAGTTATGTTGGGCAATGAAGCATTAGTTAACAACTAAATATCATGTTGAATATCCCACATAGGAGCTAAACCCTATGGCTCTATAAATAAGTTAGTAAAATCCTAAACCAAAATTTGCATTTATTCCTCTTTATTGCACATCGTTGGTGCCCTAAAAATAGTATTGCATGCCACCAATGATATGATATTCACCTCTTCCTAGGTTTTTGTTTTCACCATGATTAGAACAAAAATTTTAGAAGCATTTACAAGATTTTTTACATGACCATCAATTACCAAAGGTAGTTTTTTACTACTTTTATATGCACTAACATGAAATAAATTTTCATCTTTCACCAATCGCAATTTATTCAATCTTTTGTAATAAATGCTATCTCTATCCCACATAAAAGGGTAACCAAGAATAACACCACAAATGTCTAAAGGAACAACATCAACCATAACTTCATCAATATAATATGCATAAATAGCAAATTTCAACTTACATTGCTTAGTGACTTGCAAACTAGCATTGTGATGAACCCAACCCAAAGGATATGGATTTGGATGATTGAATGTTTCCAATCCCAAATTACTGACCATAGTCTCTAAAATCAAATTTTTTTGAGAACCTAGATCAACAATGCAATCCACTCTGGTTTTTTTTATTTGGATTTTGAGGTAGAATAATTCAATCCTTTTTTCTTCAATGTCTTGAGGATTTTCAACCTTTTGAATGGTTGAATAATTTATTTTCTCATTAACATCTAAACTTCCCTCAATATCATCACATTTAAGAACCATAGCATTAGTTTTCTCCTTATTCTTATTCTTATATGGACATAATTTCCGATGTAATTTTCAAAATTTAGCATTAACATGACCATCTTTATCATAATGACTACAATGCCTACTATCACCTTCTTTCTTTGCAACATTAATGATCTTAGTTTCTTGCTTACCTTTACCTTTATCTTGAGATTTACCTTTTTCTTGTCTCCCCTTTGAATTAGAAATTTTTTTGGATTCATGATATTATCTTCTTATTTTACCATCTTCCTCTAAGTATTTTGCTTGCACACAAACTTGATCAAGATTAGTAGGATTAAACAACATGATAGTCTTTTGCAAATGACTATGTAAACCTCTAATATACTTCATTAAAGTTTGAGGATCTTTTAGTGAAACCCCAAGTAAAGTAGCTTGTTTCCTAATTTTTGTAATGTATTCTCAAGAACATTTTATCCTTTTTATTGTCTAAAGAACTGCCATTGCATCAATTGTTTATTGTGATTTCCTAATGGATAGAATTGATCTTTTAATAAATACTTAAATGCATTCTAAGAAGATATTTCATATAAGTGTTCATCTCTATAGGTTTCTACATAGCTTTCCCACCATACTAAAGCATGTCCACTCATCTTTAATCTAGAAAAAGAGATTTTATCAACATCATTTATGACACCATGAATTTGGAAATAAACCTCCAATTGTTTCAACCAATTATTCACCTTTTTTGCATCAACTTTCCCTCCAAAATTAGGAATGTCCACTTTGGCTTCCACCTTGAATGGAACTCTATTTGATGAATATGATGAATCAAGTCTCTCCACTGCATCATGACATCTCTACTTGATATTCATACTTGCTCCAATAACCAACAACTCAATCAATTGAGATAAATGATTCTTCATTGCCAAAAGCCTTCTTTGAAAATTGTCCTCTGACATGGTATGAATAGATGATTGTTGCTCCTCCACATTATCTATTTCTCTTACTTGACCCCATTGACCAATCTTGAAATCCTCTAGAATCAACTCAAGCCTTTGAGATATCCTCCCAAACATTAATTAACATGCCTTTGGCATTGTGGAATTCCCCAAATTATGCTCCAAATTGTGGCTACACAATCTTTGATACCACATGATCTGTTATCATTAGATGCTTATAGCATACTCGGATCCTCACTCACAAATTTGAGTGAAATTAGTTTTTAATTATGAAAATCATACAATTGCATATAGAATTGAAATCTTCTCAATGTAAAATATAAAACTAGTAATCTCAACCACACAACAAGATCAACATAATGATTTATCTTGGTTTACCCAATGTGGGCTAATCCAACATGAAATTGGAGCCTTCTCTTCTCATTATCTATGGATATTACAATGTTACATGCATAGAGATATACCATCAACACAATGGCTATACAATTCCCTAAAATCATAGGAATCTCCTATAGTACGAAGAAAATAACAATCTCAGAACTACAAAATAACAAAATGACTCTTAGCCTTCCTTCACAATCCTATAGTTCCAAAACCCTATCTATCAATCTCCTTCATTCAATGAATAAATAAGAAGGTGGCATGCTTCTTAAATAAGCCTCGGTTCACCTCAAAGACACCTTTAAAATGTTAGTTATGGAAGTTGAAATGGTTCCTCTACCTACCAGATTAATGTCCTTTCAACTACCCCTGCTGACTCATCCATGTGCACATTGGTGGCATCCTAGACTCAAAAAATTGCATGCCACCAATGCCTTGAACCTGAATGTCGATCATCTCCAAATTTCAATGTTTGATCTATCTCCAAGCATAGATACTTCTGGATTGAGTACTACTCCTAAAAGATAACATGATCTGAATTACATGATAGGATCCAATTCGGATCAATCTTGTAGTCACCCATGTTGTGCTTAATATTATGATAATATCCTTTGCAAGTAATTTTCCGCCCATTATTGATCATTACTTCAAAATTATTTTATGGGTAGATATATGAGTTATTCCTTTTGACCATAGCAAGATTGATAAAAGCATGAGTGCTACCAAAATCAAGCAAGATGATCAATAATTGTCCCTTAAAATATCCTCATATTTTTATGGTTTGTAGAGATGTAAACTCATAGAGGGAATTGTAAGAGATTTCTAGAACAATTTTTGTTGGTTCATTTGATTTCTCTAAAATTTCTATGGTAACATCCTCAAAAGCCTCTTTAGGTGGTTCTATGGGGGCATTTGCATCTAGGAGATATCATTTTTGAGTTGCATAATGATGGCTTGGTGTAAATTTTTCATCGTAATTATAACAAATCACTTTCTTCTTATGTTAATCCATCTCAACAAGAGTCAATCTTTTAATTAGCAATAATTATGATGGTTTGGGATTATTTTGGAAACTCTATGATTTCCAAATAGGTGGTTTGGTATTTTTACATTGCACACTGAACTTATCTTTTGCTAATTTGGCTAGCCCTATCGCTATTATCATGTTATTAAGATCGAATATTTTGACTTTCGATTGAATTTTCTATTTTAGCCTATTATTGAAACAACTACGAAAGAATGCATTATCTAATCCTTTAATATGATTAGCAAGCTTTTCAAATTCATTTTGGTATTCTCGTATGGTAGTTTTTTAGCGTAGCTTGGTGAGGGTGTTTGTGAAATCCTCAAATTCATTAAGACTAAATCTGATAAGGAGGTTATAGGTGAAATCCCCCCAAGATGAGGTGCCATGTGCTTTTTCAAACCATTGTTAAGGTTGGATGGCTTCATGCTCTAGATGGAAGGAGGTGATATTCATCTTTTGGGCATGAGAAATTTGATTTAAGGAGAAATACTGCTTCGCCTAACACATCTAGCTTATAGGATCATCCCCATCAAAATTTAAAAAGTTTAATTTGGTTGTATGGAGAAGAATGAAGGCTTGTTATCCTTAAATATTTTAGAAACTTTGGCCAATATGTGATTATGATTGACTTGATCCACTTGTAACTGATAAGGGGTTAGCTTGCTTCACAATTGTAACCCTTCAATCAAGAGTGCCAAAAGTAGTTAATTACTTCTATTAGTTTTTTGATTTCATTAAGTATGTTGGGGAGGTGCTCATCACCTATTAAGCCATTTATATAATCCATCCTTTGATATTTTATCTATATCCAAGGATCATCAACCGTTCGCCATCAGGAATTGCTATTTTTAGAAATTGTTATTTTTGAAAACTAAAAAAGTGTATGGGTGATATATATCAAAATTATTAGCATGAAAAAAAATCACAATGGGATAGGCCTTAAAATGATGATTTTTGGAAGCTTATTCTTGCCAAATTAATAGTAAAATAATAGATAAAAAAAAATCTTAATCTCACAACACAAGCAATATGAATCCAATAGAGCAAGATATTAACATAATAACTTTACTAAAAGATCACAATCAATCGTAGGTGACTCCAAGGGGGATACCTCCTTAGAACTCAAAAAATATAGTTTCCAAGTTACTAATTAATCTATTTCCACACATATTTATAGTCCACCTATCCTAACCCTAATCGGTTGCTTAATACAAAATGACTATTTGCCTTATAAATATGTTTGTCCCCTAACAGTTAATATAAGTTGATAATAATACTAACTAAATGTTAGGATATGGGATCCTAACATAGAATTTTATTAGTAATGAGCCTACCTCCTTTAAGACCACAGATTTTATGAGTTCCATTTGCTATATCCAATTGTACTGCTTTATTTCTAATAATCTTCTCTAAGGGTTTTCTTAAGTTTCTTCTAACATCTATTGTTCTTCTTCCACTTCTTATTTCCCTTAACATATTAATATCAACCATTGTTGAATAATTATGTATGATTCTTTTTTAGTTTTCTTGTTTATTACTCCTGGCCAAGGATGTTCTAATGATTCCTCAGAGTATTCATCATCTTCCTATGATTCCTTAGGTGATTTGTAATCAATAAAGGAGTTTCCATTACTAATGTTAATTGGGGATTTTTATAAAATGATCTTTGAAGGAAGGCCAAGAGTCATTATGTTATTTTATATTTTTGAGATTGTTAATTTATTCTTGCTATAGGAGATTACTATGATTGTAGGGGATTGTATTATCATTTTGTTGATGATATATCTCTATGCATGTAATATTGTAATGTCCATGAATAATAAGAAGAGGAAGCTCCAATTCCATGCTAGATTAGCCCACATTTGGTGAACCAAGGTAAATCATTATGTTGATCTCATTGTATGGTTGAGATTGCTAGTTTTATGTTTTACATTAAGCAAATTAGTGACGATCTGAGTATGCTATAAGCATCCAATGATTACATATCAAATATGCAAAGTGATATGTATGTTCTCATGTTGGATGGGTGTGATGTATTCCTTGGTATATAATGGCTGATGATGTTGGGATCAGCTCTTTAAGATTTTCATGAGTTATGGATGCAATTCAGAGTTGATGAGAATAAATATATCCTTAAAGGAATTAAGGTGAGGCAATAAAAAATCATTAGTTCAGATCGTATTGATAAATTATTGAAGAAAGGAGGTAAGGAAATGGTGGGATAACTATTATCTATTCAATTGTCCCTACAAAACTTATCTGAAGTACAAGACTTACAATAGGTACTTACTTATAATATTGAAATATTTGAAGAACCTCATGGGTTACCATCCCATTTCCCTCATGGTCATGCAATCCAATTAATTCTTAGGATTCAACCACCCAATATCTTGCCCTACCACTACCCCTATCTCTATAATGATGAAATAGAAAAATTAGTGCAAGAGATGTTAGAAGTTTGCATCATTCATCCAAGTGTGAGTCCTTACTCTTCCCCAATTTAGTTGGTTCATAAAAAATATGGGTCATGGTAGATGTGTATTAATTTTTAGGCTTTGAATAAAATTATAATCAAGGATAAGTTTTACATTCTGATCAATGATGATGTTGGGACCCTAAATCTTAACATTTACTTAGTATTATTATAGGCTTATATTAAATATTATGGAGTTGACCTATTTGCAAGGTAAATAACCATTTTTTGTTGAGCAACTGATTAGGGTTAGGGTTGGTAGAATATAAATATGAATGCAAATAGAATAATTGGTAGCTTGGAAAATATTTTATCTTGAGTTGTAAGGATGTATCCTCCTCAAACTGGCAAGCGATTTATTGTGACTTTAATATAATGATTTATTATGATATTTTAGTATTGCAATTATGTTACTCTCTTATTCTATTGGATTCATGCTACTTGTGTTATAATCTTGAGATCTATTTGCTATTATTTTCTATTATTGTAGCAAGAATCCCATTTAGGAACTTCCACATTCCTAACATCTAGTATCAGAGCTTAATTTTGGTACCTGTGGACTATTGAGGATTGAGATTTCAAAGTTTCAATCCAAAATGTTGCTAAAATTTCACCTAATTAGCAAGGTCGCATCAAGTTGTAAACCTAAATTTTACTCATTTTATAGTTGAAACTCTACAAAAAATTCCCTAAATTTTGATAAATATTTTTTCCACCAAAGTGAAAACCTTAATTCGCTTCACACCCATCCAACATGAGAACATACATATCACTTTGCATATTTGATATGTAATCATTGGATGCTTATAGCATACTCAGATCGTCACTAATTTGCTTAATGTAAAACATAAAACTAGCAATCTCAACCATACAATGAGATCAACATAATGATTTACCTTGGTTCACCAAATGTGGGCTAATCTAGCATGGAATTGGAGCTTCCTCTTCTTATTATTCATGGACATTACAATATTACATGCATAGAGATATATCATCAACAAAATGATAATACAATCCCCTACAATCATAGTAATCTCCTATAGCAAGAATAAATTAACAATCTCAAAAATATAAAATAACATAATGACTCTTGGCCTTCCTTCA
>Ga0115848_100989_pt1 | contig 11791 bp, 9 predicted proteins | sample InSIn3gowninarea_FD_83862 | JGI IMG/M metagenome (GOLD analysis project Ga0115848, IMG submission 83862) | reverse complement strand
TTTGTTGATCAAAATTTTAAAGCTGTAAAAGTTATTAAATCAAATCTTGCGAATTTGGATTTAGAGGCACAATCTGAAGTTTATAAAAATAATGCAGATAGAGCTTTAAAAGCATTGTCAAAACGTGATATTCAATTTGATGTCATTTTCTTAGATCCACCTTATAATAAAGGTCTCATTGATAAAGCTTTAAAACTAATTTCAGAGTTTAATTTATTGAAAGAAAATGGTATCATCGTTTGTGAATTTAGCAATCATGAAGAAATAGACTATCAACCGTTTAATATGATTAAACGTTACCATTATGGGTTGACAGACACATTGTTATTAGAAAAGGGAGAATAGCATGGAACATACAATAGCGGTCATTCCGGGTAGTTTTGACCCCATTACTTATGGTCATTTAGACATTATTGAGAGAAGTACAGATAGATTTGATGAAATTCATGTCTGTGTTCTTAAAAATAGTAAAAAAGAAGGTACGTTTAGTTTAGAAGAGCGTATGGATTTAATTGAACAATCTGTTAAACATTTACCTAATGTCAAGGTTCATCAATTTAGTGGTTTACTAGTCGATTATTGTGAACAAGTAGGAGCTAAAACAATCATACGTGGTTTAAGAGCAGTCAGTGATTTTGAATATGAATTACGCTTAACTTCAATGAATAAAAAGTTGAACAATGAAATTGAAACGTTATATATGATGTCTAGTACTAATTATTCATTTATAAGTTCAAGTATTGTTAAAGAAGTTGCAGCTTATCGAGCAGATATTTCTGAATTCGTTCCACCTTATGTTGAAAAGGCATTGAAGAAGAAATTTAAGTAATAAAAATAACAGTATTTTAGGTTTATCATGGTTTACAATCCTAAAATACTGTTTTCATTTGTTAACGATATTGCTGTATGACAGGCGTGTTGAAATCTGTTTGTTGTTGCCCGCTTATTGCATTGTATATGTGTGTTGCTTTGATTTCATTTGTGAAGTAATGTGCATTGCTTTTGTTAATATTGGTTATATATTGTCTTTCTGGGAACGCTGTTTTTAAATGCTTTAAATATTGTCTGCCACGGTCGTTCATCGCTAATACTTTAACTGCGTGAATGTTTCTCGTAACATCTGTAGGTTTAATGTTTAATAATACATTCATTAACAGTCTTTGGATATGCGTATATGTATAACGCTTTGTTTTTAGTAATTTTACAAAATGATGAAAATCAGTTGCTTCATAAATGTTAGATTTCAAACGATTTTCAAAACCTTCAGTAACAGTATAAATATTTTTTAATGAATCTGTAGTCATAGCTATGATTTGATATTTCAAATATGGAAATATTTGATTTAATGTTATATGAGGTGTTACGTACAAGTGTTGAATATCTTTAGGTACCACATGATGCCAATGATCATCTTGACTAATGATTGATGTTCTAATAGATGTACCACTTGCAAACTGATGGTGTTGAATTAATGAATCATGATGTTGAGCATTTTCTCGTTTGATAGAAATTGCATTGATGTTTTTAGCATTTTTAGCAATTGCTTTCAGGTAACTAATACCAAGTATGTTGTTAGGACTTGCTAGTGCTTCATGAAGCTCTAATAATTCGTTAATGATACGAGGGTAGCTTTTACCTTCTTTTACTTTTTGTGAAAAGGATTCAGATTGTTCAATTTCATTAATGCTGTGTGCTAATTGCTTTAATGTTTTGATATCATTATTTTCACTACCAAATGCAATTGTATCGACACTCATATAATCTGCGACTTTAACTGCTAGTTCGGCAAAATGATCGCCAGATGATAAACTGGCAGTTGCTGGTAGTTCGATAACTAAATCAGCTGTTGATAATGCCATTTTTGCACGAGTAAACTTATTATAGATTGCTGGTTCGCCACGCATGACAAAGTTACCACTCATTATTGCAATAGTAACGTCAGCATTTGTAAGTTTTTTAGATTGATTAATATGATATTGATGCCCATTATGAAAGGGATTATATTCTGTGATTAAGCCAACGCTTTTCATTTGCAATTCGTCCTTTCGGTATTCATTATTAATATTGTAACAGAACATGATATGTTAAGAAAAAATCTTGACAACTTGTTCTTAGAAAGTTAAAATAAATTTTGTGCTTGTTAGAGGTGAAGCCATATGAAATGGTCAATTACGCAATTAAGGAAATATCAAGGTAAGCCATTTGAATTTGATCAAACGGTGAGTTTTGACAATTTAAAAGAATCATTAGATTTAATTGATTTATCTCCAATTACAATCCAAGGTCAGTTAACCATTAAGTCAACAGAAGTCGTTGCGGATATTCACATTACTGGAACGTATACAATGCCTTGTGCACGTACTCTTGTACCAGTAAAAGTCCCACTAGATGTAACTACTACTGAAGTATTTGATTTAGAAGGGTACAATCAGTATAACGATGATCAAGATGATGTAGATGAACACTATCACATTATTAAAGATGGTATGGTTAATCTTCAGGATATTGTCGAGGATATAGTTATTATTGAGAAACCAATGAGAGCTTATTCAGAGCAAAGTGACCAAATGTTGACAGTAGGTAATGGTTGGGAAGTAATCGATGAGGATCAATTAGATGAGCTTGCTAAACAGCAAGAACAAGATGATTCAGAATCACGACAAGTTGATCCAAGGCTTCAAAAATTACAACAATTATATGATAAAGAGCAATAAGTAGTTTAATTAATGATATAATGTTGTTAATTAAACTAACATTTAGTATTTTTCGTTTATAATCTAAGGAGGATATATCATGGCAGTACCAAAAAGAAGAACTTCTAAAACTAGAAAAAACAAACGTCGTACGCATTTCAAAATTTCAGTACCAGGTATGACTGAATGCCCAAACTGTGGCGAATACAAATTATCACACCGTGTATGTAAAAACTGTGGTTCTTACAATGGCGAAGAAGTAGCAGCTAAATAATTTTAGTTACTCAATATAAAAAGTCCCGCTTAAAATGATTGTTTTAAGTGGGACTTTTTATATTGCGAAAAATAATTGGCGAACGAGGTAACTGGATACCTCATCCGCCAATTAAAATTTGTTAATTTAATAATTAAATATAAAGACGATTTATTAGTTTTTACGTTTTCTAGGTAATACGAATGCAACGATGCTACTTAAAGCTAATAATGCCATTAATGGTAATGTCATATCTTTATTTGATTCTTCACCAGTTTGTGGTAATGATTTTGCTTTATTTTCTTGTGTATTTTTATTGTTTTGGCTTTGAGTGTGTCCATCATTTGTGTTTTTAATGTTTGCTTTTTGTAATGGAGCACTATCTTTTGCTTCGCTAGAACTTGCTGAAGTTTGAACAACATCTTTTGTTGTTTTTGATGAAGCAGTTGTTGGTTTTGCAACATTTTGAGTCGTAGATACTACCTTAGTTGGAGTTGTACTACTTGATTCTACTTCACCTTCAGCTGGTTAAGATAACGACGCTTATCACTAAAATGGTTAAATACTTTATGATTCTCAAACTTGGTTACCTCTCTTTCTGCTGTATAAATGTGCCGAAATAAGTAAAATAGTTGCTAACACAATGCCAGCTGCAAATAAAATATATTGCTTTTTATGATTTGGTTCATCAAGTTCTTTAATATCACTAGATAATTGACTACTATTCTTGCTATCATCATCTCTATTAAAAGCTGGTAACGCTTTTTCTTTTTCAACTACTTTTTTCTTTTCCTTTTTTGATTTTTCATCTTTATGTTTCGGTTGCTCTTTGTGATTATTTTCAACCTTTTTTACTGTTGGAGGGCTATTTTCAACTTTTAATGTACCTGATGCTTTAGGTCGCTCATTTTCAATCTTTTTATTACTGTCTTGTTGCACTTTATCTTTTTGTACAGGAATATCATTTAATCCTTTTTCAGTAAAAAGGCTAGTACGTCTTTCCTTAGTATCTGATTTTTGACTATCTTTTTTGTCATCAATATCTTTTTTAAGCTGATCTTGATTATTTTCTTGATTTTGATGTTTTGAAGGCACTTCTTTTGCATCATCATGTTGTACTTTTTTCTCTTTAAAATGAATAGAATACACCATTTCTTTGTTATCTAGATTTTTCTTTTCAGCCAACGTTTTAACATGCATATTGATTTTATCCATATGCTGTTCAATTAAAATTCTTACTATTGTGTCATCCTTTTCATCTTTTATAACAAAAGGAAATTCTTCATTTTTGTCATTTTGAAAAACAAGTTGTTCTTTATCTATTTGACCTTTTAGCTTTACTTGCAAGTAAATTTTACCAGTCATATCTGAAATCAATTGCGCCTTTTCGTCAACTAGTTGTTGTTCCTCAGTTACATTTTTATTTTCTTGATTAAAAATTAGTAACTCTAACGCTTTATTCTCTTTTATCTTTTCATCAAAAATTGATGTAGTTAATTCTGTTTTATCTTTTGCTTCAGGTTGATTAAATTTGGCTGATGGATATTTTATCTCATCAGCCAACACGCTACCAATCATTGTTGTATAAGTAAGTATACCTATGCTAATAATAGCTATAATAGATTTTGTAGCAATTTGTTTAACATTTCTCATTATTCCACATTGCCTTTAGATTTTTTTCTAACAAACAATGTGATTGCGATTAATAATGCTACGGATGCAACTGGTATTGCATATATATATGCAGGTGTACCAGCATTTGTTTGTGGATTTTCTACTTTGTCTTTATTCGAACTGTTAGATTCACTTTGACCAGTAGTCGTTCCATCAGATCCTTTGTCACTACCTGAAGCAGAATTTTTATCATCTTTACCTGGTGCATTAGCACCTGCTACATCAGTTGGTCCATTAAATTTATATGTAATGTTGTAATGATGGTCATATTTGAATGGCTTACCATTTACTTTTTCATCGATATAAACGTCAATTTTTCCATCTATTTTACCGTTCAACTTACTTACTTCAAATTCAGAAGTGCGTTCATCTTTGGCAGTGTTTTTACTAATAATATTTTCTTTATGTCCTTCGATACTCATTCCAGTAATCCAATGACTGTGGTTGACAGTTATTTGAACATACAATTTACCATTTTTCTTAATGTACTTTGCCGGTTTATTAAAATAGTCATTAGCAATTGACGTGTCATTGGTATTGTATTTGTAAACCTCATAATTCAAAGTACCGCTATCTGCGGCATTTGCAGAATTACTGAATGTCGCGATGATGATAATTAACGCTAAAATCGTTGTATTAAAAACTTTTAAAATATTTTTCAAAACATAATCCTCCTTTTTATGATTGCTTTTAAGTCTTTAGTAAAATCATAAATAATAATGATTATCATTGTCAATATTTATTTTATAATCAATTTATTATTGTTATACGAAAATAGATGTGCTAGTATAATTGATAACCATTATCAATTGCAATGGTTAATCATCTCATATAACAACACATAATTTGTATCCTTAGGAGGAAAACAACATGACAAAACATTATTTAAACAGTAAGTATCAATCAGAACAACGTTCATCAGCTATGAAAAAGATTACAATGGGTACAGCATCTATCATTTTAGGTTCCCTTGTATACATAGGCGCAGACAGCCAACAAGTCAATGCGGCAACAGAAGCTACGAACGCAACTAATAATCAAAGCACACAAGTTTCTCAAGCAACATCACAACCAATTAATTTCCAAGTGCAAAAAGATGGCTCTTCAGAGAAGTCACACATGGATGACTATATGCAACACCCTGGTAAAGTAATTAAACAAAATAATAAATATTATTTCCAAACCGTGTTAAACAATGCATCATTCTGGAAAGAATACAAATTTTACAATGCAAACAATCAAGAATTAGCAACAACTGTTGTTAACGATAATAAAAAAGCGGATACTAGAACAATCAATGTTGCAGTTGAACCTGGATATAAGAGCTTAACTACTAAAGTACATATTGTCGTGCCACAAATTAATTACAATCATAGATATACTACGCATTTGGAATTTGAAAAAGCAATTCCTACATTAGCTGACGCAGCAAAACCAAACAATGTTAAACCGGTTCAACCAAAACCAGCTCAACCTAAAACACCTACTGAGCAAACTAAACCAGTTCAACCTAAAGTTGAAAAAGTTAAACCTACTGTAACTACAACAAGCAAAGTTGAAGACAATCACTCTACTAAAGTTGTAAGTACTGAAACAACAAAAGATCAAACTAAAACACAAACTGCTCATACAGTTAAAACAGCACAAACAGCTCAAGAACAAAATAAAGTTCAAACACCTGTTAAAGATGTTGCAACAGCGAAATCTGAAAGCAACAATCAAGCTGTAAGTGATAATAAATCACAACAAACTAACAAAGTTACAAAACAAAACGAAACGCCTAAACAAGCATCTAAAGCTAAAGAATTACCAAAAACTGGTTTAACTTCAGTTGATAACTTTATTAGCACAGTTGCCTTCGCAACACTTGCCCTTTTAGGTTCATTATCTTTATTACTTTTCAAAAGAAAAGAATCTAAATAAATCATCGTCACACTCATAACTTAATATATTTTTTATTTTAAATTTTATTTAACCTATGTCATAGATATTTCATAATCTATAACATAGGTTATTTTTTTATAAAATAACGTTGCAATTAACTACCATTTCAATGTACAATACAAGTAATCAATTGATAATGATTATCAGTTGATAATATACAATTAGGAGTTGTTTCTACAACATGAACAAACAGCAAAAAGAATTTAAATCATTTTATTCAATTAGAAAGTCATCACTAGGCGTTGCATCTGTAGCAATTAGTACACTTTTATTATTAATGTCAAATGGCGAAGCACAAGCAGCTGAAGAAACAGGTGGTACAAATACAGAAGCACAACCAAAAACTGAAGCAGTTGCAAGTCCAACAACAACAACTGAAAAAGCTCCAGAAGCTAAACCAGTGGCTAATGCTGTCTCAGTATCTAATAAAGAAGTTGAGGCCCCTACTTCTGAAACAAAAGAAGCTAAAGAAGTTAAAGCCCCTAAGGAAACAAAAGCAGTTAAACCAGCAGCAAAAGCCGATAACAATACATATCCTATTTTGAATCAGGAACTTAGAGAAGCGATTAAAAACCCTGCAATAAAAGATAAAGATCATAGCGCACCAAACTCTCGTCCAATTGATTTTGAAATGAAAAAAGAAAATGGTGAGCAACAATTTTATCATTATGCCAGCTCTGTTAAACCTGCTAGAGTTATTTTCACTGATTCAAAACCAGAAATTGAATTAGGATTACAATCAGGTCAATTTTGGAGAAAATTTGAAGTTTATGAAGGTGACAAAAAGTTGCCAATTAAATTAGTATCATACGATACTGTTAAAGATTATGCTTACATTCGCTTCTCTGTTTCAAATGGAACAAAAGCCGTTAAAATTGTAAGTTCAACTCACTTCAATAACAAAGAAGAAAAATACGATTACACATTAATGGAATTCGCACAACCAATTTATAACAGTGCAGATAAATTCAAAACTGAAGAAGATTATAAAGCTGAAAAATTATTAGCGCCATATAAAAAAGCGAAAACACTAGAAAGACAAGTTTATGAATTAAATAAAATTCAAGATAAACTTCCTGAAAAATTAAAGGCTGAGTACAAGAAGAAATTAGAGGATACAAAGAAAGCTTTAGATGAGCAAGTGAAATCAGCTATTACTGAATTCCAAAATGTACAACCAACAAATGAAAAAATGACTGATTTACAAGATACAAAATATGTTGTTTATGAAAGTGTTGAGAATAACGAATCTATGATGGATACTTTTGTTAAACACCCTATTAAAACAGGTATGCTTAACGGCAAAAAATATATGGTCATGGAAACTACTAATGACGATTACTGGAAAGATTTCATGGTTGAAGGTCAACGTGTTAGAACTATAAGCAAAGATGCTAAAAATAATACTAGAACAATTATTTTCCCATATGTTGAAGGTAAAACTCTATATGATGCTATCGTTAAAGTTCACGTAAAAACGATTGATTATGATGGACAATACCATGTCAGAATCGTTGATAAAGAAGCATTTACAAAAGCCAATACCGATAAATCTAACAAAAAAGAACAACAAGATAACTCAGCTAAGAAGGAAGCTACTCCAGCTACGCCTAGCAAACCAACACCATCACCTGTTGAAAAAGAATCACAAAAACAAGACAGCCAAAAAGATGACAATAAACAATTACCAAGTGTTGAAAAAGAAAATGACGCATCTAGTGAGTCAGGTAAAGACAAAACGCCTGCTACAAAACCAGCTAAAGGTGAAGTAGAATCAAGTAGTACAACTCCAACTAAGGTAGTATCTACGACTCAAAATGTTGCAAAACCAACAACTGCTTCATCAAAAACAACAAAAGATGTTGTTCAAACTTCAGCAAGTTCTAGCGAAGCAAAAGATAGTGCTCCATTACAAAAAGCAAACATTAAAAACACAAATGATGGACACACTCAAAGCCAAAACAATAAAAATACACAAGAAAATAAAGCAAAATCATTACCACAAACTGGTGAAGAATCAAATAAAGATATGACATTACCATTAATGGCATTATTAGCTTTAAGTAGCATCGTTGCATTCGTATTACCTAGAAAACGTAAAAACTAATAAATCGTCTTTATATTTAATTATTAAATTAACAAATTTTAATTGGCGGATGAGGTATCCAGTTACCTCGTTCGCCAATTATTTTTCGCAATATAAAAAGTCCCACTTAAAACAATCATTTTAAGCGGGACTTTTTATATTGAGTAACTAAAATTATTTAGCTGCTACTTCTTCGCCATTGTAAGAACCACAGTTTTTACATACACGGTGTGATAATTTGTATTCGCCACAGTTTGGGCATTCAGTCATACCTGGTACTGAAATTTTGAAATGCGTACGACGTTTGTTTTTTCTAGTTTTAGAAGTTCTTCTTTTTGGTACTGCCATGATATATCCTCCTTAGATTATAAACGAAAAATACTAAATGTTAGTTTAATTAACAACATTATATCATTAATTAAACTACTTATTGCTCTTTATCATATAATTGTTGTAATTTTTGAAGCCTTGGATCAACTTGTCGTGATTCTGAATCATCTTGTTCTTGCTGTTTAGCAAGCTCATCTAATTGATCCTCATCGATTACTTCCCAACCATTACCTACTGTCAACATTTGGTCACTTTGCTCTGAATAAGCTCTCATTGGTTTCTCAATAATAACTATATCCTCGACAATATCCTGAAGATTAACCATACCATCTTTAATAATGTGATAGTGTTCATCTACATCATCTTGATCATCGTTATACTGATTGTACCCTTCTAAATCAAATACTTCAGTAGTAGTTACATCTAGTGGGACTTTTACTGGTACAAGAGTACGTGCACAAGGCATTGTATACGTTCCAGTAATGTGAATATCCGCAACGACTTCTGTTGACTTAATGGTTAACTGACCTTGGATTGTAATTGGAGATAAATCAATTAAATCTAATGATTCTTTTAAATTGTCAAAACTCACCGTTTGATCAAATTCAAATGGCTTACCTTGATATTTCCTTAATTGCGTAATTGACCATTTCATATGGCTTCACCTCTAACAAGCACAAAATTTATTTTAACTTTCTAAGAACAAGTTGTCAAGATTTTTTCTTAACATATCATGTTCTGTTACAATATTAATAATGAATACCGAAAGGACGAATTGCAAATGAAAAGCGTTGGCTTAATCACAGAATATAATCCCTTTCATAATGGGCATCAATATCATATTAATCAATCTAAAAAACTTACAAATGCTGACGTTACTATTGCAATAATGAGTGGTAACTTTGTCATGCGTGGCGAACCAGCAATCTATAATAAGTTTACTCGTGCAAAAATGGCATTATCAACAGCTGATTTAGTTATCGAACTACCAGCAACTGCCAGTTTATCATCTGGCGATCATTTTGCCGAACTAGCAGTTAAAGTCGCAGATTATATGAGTGTCGATACAATTGCATTTGGTAGTGAAAATAATGATATCAAAACATTAAAGCAATTAGCACACAGCATTAATGAAATTGAACAATCTGAATCCTTTTCACAAAAAGTAAAAGAAGGTAAAAGCTACCCTCGTATCATTAACGAATTATTAGAGCTTCATGAAGCACTAGCAAGTCCTAACAACATACTTGGTATTAGTTACCTGAAAGCAATTGCTAAAAATGCTAAAAACATCAATGCAATTTCTATCAAACGAGAAAATGCTCAACATCATGATTCATTAATTCAACACCATCAGTTTGCAAGTGGTACATCTATTAGAACATCAATCATTAGTCAAGATGATCATTGGCATCATGTGGTACCTAAAGATATTCAACACTTGTACGTAACACCTCATATAACATTAAATCAAATATTTCCATATTTGAAATATCAAATCATAGCTATGACTACAGATTCATTAAAAAATATTTATACTGTTACTGAAGGTTTTGAAAATCGTTTGAAATCTAACATTTATGAAGCAACTGATTTTCATCATTTTGTAAAATTACTAAAAACAAAGCGTTATACATATACGCATATCCAAAGACTGTTAATGAATGTATTATTAAACATTAAACCTACAGATGTTACGAGAAACATTCACGCAGTTAAAGTATTAGCGATGAACGACCGTGGCAGACAATATTTAAAGCATTTAAAAACAGCGTTCCCAGAAAGACAATATATAACCAATATTAACAAAAGCAATGCACATTACTTCACAAATGAAATCAAAGCAACACACATATACAATGCAATAAGCGGGCAACAACAAACAGATTTCAACACGCCTGTCATACAGCAATATCGTTAACAAATGAAAACAGTATTTTAGGATTGTAAACCATGATAAACCTAAAATACTGTTATTTTTATTACTTAAATTTCTTCTTCAATGCCTTTTCAACATAAGGTGGAACGAATTCAGAAATATCTGCTCGATAAGCTGCAACTTCTTTAACAATACTTGAACTTATAAATGAATAATTAGTACTAGACATCATATATAACGTTTCAATTTCATTGTTCAACTTTTTATTCATTGAAGTTAAGCGTAATTCATATTCAAAATCACTGACTGCTCTTAAACCACGTATGATTGTTTTAGCTCCTACTTGTTCACAATAATCGACTAGTAAACCACTAAATTGATGAACCTTGACATTAGGTAAATGTTTAACAGATTGTTCAATTAAATCCATACGCTCTTCTAAACTAAACGTACCTTCTTTTTTACTATTTTTAAGAACACAGACATGAATTTCATCAAATCTATCTGTACTTCTCTCAATAATGTCTAAATGACCATAAGTAATGGGGTCAAAACTACCCGGAATGACCGCTATTGTATGTTCCATGCTATTCTCCCTTTTCTAATAACAATGTGTCTGTCAACCCATAATGGTAACGTTTAATCATATTAAACGGTTGATAGTCTATTTCTTCATGATTGCTAAATTCACAAACGATGATACCATTTTCTTTCAATAAATTAAACTCTGAAATTAGTTTTAAAGCTTTATCAATGAGACCTTTATTATAAGGTGGATCTAAGAAAATGACATCAAATTGAATATCACGTTTTGACAATGCTTTTAAAGCTCTATCTGCATTATTTTTATAAACTTCAGATTGTGCCTCTAAATCCAAATTCGCAAGATTTGATTTAATAACTTTTACAGCTTTAAAATTTTGATCAACAAA
>Ga0115848_100984_pt1 | contig 11804 bp, 9 predicted proteins | sample InSIn3gowninarea_FD_83862 | JGI IMG/M metagenome (GOLD analysis project Ga0115848, IMG submission 83862) | reverse complement strand
TCTGGTCTCAATTTGTGTTAGAGAGGCTAAGAACACGAGATATTCAAAACCCAAAAAAGGTTTTGCGAGATAAGCTTAAGAAAATGCCTTAATTAAATTTGTTAACCATCATTTAAGTTTTTCCTAATTCTAACTTAGGAAAGCTGGTTAATTTATAGTAATTAATTAAGAAAAGGTGAAAATGCTCTAGAAACTCACGCTGATTGAGTTTGAGATGATCTTAGCCGTTGATGGAGATCCAATCATGGTCGTTGGTTCACCAATGAGAGATTATAAGAGTAGGTCGATGGGGATGGAGGTTGACACATCATCGATTAAGAGGGAGAGCGAGTTCCTTGGGCAGATAGAACTTTCCATTTGCAAAGATTTAACAGGAGAGAGTTCGAGCCAAAGCATCAATGATTAAGGGATTAACAACCGAGTTATGGTGAAGTTTCATTACCAGAGAGCCAACAAAAGAGAGGTTGCAGTATTTCCTCAATGAAGTTGCATAGGGCCTGCTCAAAAGCTTTAGAGAGTAGTTTGATTCAATTTAGAGGGAGAGGGATTCAACAACTAGAGACCAGGAAGAGATCTAGGAGGTCAAGCGAATCATTCCTAAAGGCAGAGTTAGGTAGAGACAAATTTCAGTGAGTTCTGGAGGGAGTGTAGAAAGGGCCCACAAGAGCCAACGTAGAGGCTGACGCAGGGGTTTCGAGTAGACAAGAAGAGCCAGTTTCAGAGTTGAGATTAGTTGTCAAGTTAGACAAATTTTCTCACTAATATTTTGGGTAGATTATTTTGCTGGAGGATTTCCAGTTTGGGCATCTAGATATTGTACTCAGATTTTGCTGCTGCATAATAAAATAAACCCTCATCTGCTGCACGACTTTTCCCAGTTAGGTTTTTCCGGGGACTTTTGTCCAAATTTATTGGTGTCATTTTTATTGTGTGTGTGCATTTATTTTCTTAGTTCTAGCTTATTTTCCGCAACGTAAATTTATTGTGAAGAATTGTAGTGATTTATTCGTTATTTGCCGTAACAAATAAACTGCATAATTAATCAGATAGAAGAATAAATTCCAGTTGTTGCATTAACATTTCAAGGAGTTTTCACATGGTATCAGAGCAAGTTTGAAGGCAAATCAGAAGCTCAGAAGCGAAAGAGAAATTTTGCAGCTTCAAATGGAGTTCCTGGGCAAAATTTCTCCGATTTGCGTAGAGGCCAACCAAGAGTGTGAATTCCAGAGGTAGGGGTTCGATTTTCAGTTGCAACCAGGAAATAATTTGATCATCCTCAGAAGCAAAGATTTGCAGGCACTGGATTTCCCAGGAAGCAGTTCCAGTGAGCAAATCAGTCAGTTTGTTGAGCAGATTTGGGCGCAATGATTTTGCAGCAGCAGATCAACGTCGAGTGGAAGAGGAAAGCACACTGAGAGGAATTCCCATAATTTCTCAGAGGGTTTCTAGATCCATTTTTCAGGTGGAGATACGTGATTTCTAGTTGCAATAGGTTGTAGCAATTTTTTCAGTCAGCAAGTGCAAGCTTTAGGAGCAGCAGATCGTTTGCCAGATTTCGGAGGAGGAGTTCCGAAAGGTTGAGCGAGTTTCCCAGTTGGAGTAGTAGGAAGTGTGAGAACCAGAGGAAATTAGTAGTAGATCTACGCATTCTAGAAGGGATTGCGAGTAGCAGCGATAGGCTAAACAAGAAAGCGAGGAGATTCTTGTTTATTTCCCAGTTTTGAGTTTTCATAGGTTGTCACAGCAGGTCTTCAAGATCAAGATAGGCCAGATGGAGCCTCTAACTATTGTGTTTGGAATGCTAAAATGACTTTCCTTCTAGATGAGCATGGTCTGAAGATGTGTGTAGAGAATGCTGTAACCATATCTATAGATCAATAACAACTAGAGAACTACAACAAGGAGATGGTCAAGGCCAAGTTGATGATCCTCGATGGAGTTTGAGATCATATAGTCCTGCATATATCTGGCAAGAATACTACAAAAGAGATTTGAGATGTTGTCGCAAAGCTTTTCCAATATACTTTCGAGAACCGAAAGATGTTTTTGAAGAGAATCTGAGGACTACTAGGATGCAAAAGGGTGAGGGAGTGACTCTATATCTCACCAGAATTCAGAATCTCCGAGATGAGCTTGCAGTAATTGGAGAGACACCTCTTGATAGTGAGCTAGTGCGTACAACTCTCAATGATTTCACCAAGGAGTGGGCAAATTTCGTTTAGGGTATCACTGGATGAGATCAACTACCTGGATGGGATTGGTTGTGGAGTGATTTCACTCGTGAAGAGATGAGGCTTGCTCTTGTTGAATGTAATACCAACAACAACAGTAGCAAAGGAGTGAAGATTGTGAAAGATGAGGAGAATGTAGCCCTTGCAGATAAAGGGAAAGTGAAGAAAGGTCCCAGTGAGGGACAAGGCTCAAAGGGAGGAGACGAGAAGAAGAAATATTTGTCGAAGATCAAATGCTTCAGGCATGGTGAGTTTGATCACTACAACACTCACTATTCTCAAAGGATGAAGGACAAGACGGAAAAGCAGGAGCACACAACAACTTCGGCGGAGATCAACGAGCTGACCTCTAGGTTGGAGGAGTTCGCATTGATAACATTTATACCTCTAGATGGAAGAGGAGCGTAATGATTTAGAGTTATAGGACAGGTAGGATCCATATGAGGAGCAACAACCTAATCCAGTTGACGCAGGTTCTTCATGAGGATCAGTACCCTTGCTACATGGGCCCATAACATTTCAGTAGCAGTTGGATTGTATTATGCAGTAGGCGCAACAGATTCTGAGGGACAGTTGCAGAGCTAGTCGCCGTCAGTTACTGAGGGGCGCAGTGACAGTTACTTAGTAGACACAGAAGAGCTAGTTGCAGTCAAAAGACTCAGTGGATAGTTGCACAGCTAGTTGCCTGGGATTTGCTAATAAGGTGTAGTAGTTGTAGCAACAACAACAACATGAGATCAGCTGCAGCCCAGAGCGGAGTTGGCAGCATAGCAGGAAGGCACAGTGCAGATGTTAGTAGCAACGCAGATGCAAGATGGTTCAACTATATAGTTAGCAGATGAATTAGAGTATGCACAATAGCTTGATGGATAATGACAGGTTGTTACAGATGTCAGACATCAACAACGCGAGGGAAGATGTTTTAGGAGAAGACAAAACACCTTCTTCACTAAGAGGTGGTGTTAGTTTTTGTAGCACCGAACAGGTGTTCTAGTCTCGATTTGTGTCAAAGAGGCTAAGAACACGAGATCCTCAAAACCAAAAAATGGTTTCACAAGATAAGCTTGCGAAATGCCTTAATTAAATTCATTAGCCATAATTTAAAATGTTCCTAAGTCTAACTTAGGAAAACTGATTAATTAATAGTAATTTATTAAGGAAAGGTGAGAATGCTCTAGAAACTCACACAGATTGAGTTTTAGATGATCTTAGCCGTTGATGGAGATCTAATCATGGCCATTGGTTCACTAACGAGAGATTATAAGTACATGTTGATGGGGATGGAGATTGACACATCATCGAGCAAGAGGGAGCGTGAGTTCCTTGGGCAGATCGAGCTTTCCAGTTGCAAATATTAAACAGGAGAGAGTTCGAGCCAGAGCATCAATGATTGAGGGATCAACAATAGAGTTTCGATGGAGTTTTAGTGCTGGAGAGCTATCAGAAGAGAGGCCACAATATTTCCTCAGTGAAGTTGCGTGGGGCATGTGCAAAAGCTTCAGAGGGTTAGTTCGATTCAGCTGAGAAGGAGAGAGATTCAACAACTAAAGACTAGGAAGGAATCCAAGAGATCAAGCGAATCATCCCAATAATAAATGGGCCACATGTGCAATGTGTGAATAAGAATGTATGGAGATCATGTAGTCATTATAGAGACCATGCAATTTGGATGTATGAATGTATTAGGGCATTGGGGGAGTTTCACCTATTCTTTAAGGAGATATTGGGTAACTTATCTCACTTATCTATCTTGGAGTTGTGCTCCATGCTCACACTTGTGTACATGGTATGTACTTTGTGTAGATGGCGTGTACGTCCGGTTTGTTATGATATTTTGAGTATTTGGTATAAACAATTGGTATCAGACAATACAATCCTAAGGTATTGCTGCTTCAAACAAGTCAGCTTGGAAATTCATTATAACCTTTTCCTTGGGAAGTTTTAAACAGCAAAATTTTGGGGAGATTTCAAGTTCAAGTTCAAGTATACAGCCTATGCAAGATAGGGTCTGTGATTAGTCCTGAAATCAGTTTCAAACGAGTCATCTTGAAAATTTTATTATAATCTTTTTCTGTGAAGCTTCAAAAAGTGAAATTTTTATAAGGCTGAGAAGAAATATTAGGGTACAAGTGGTAAAACTTTTAGAGTTTGGTTCATTATCATTTCAGAGATATATACCATATGGAAACTTAGGGTTTGTGACTAATCCATAAATCAGTTTCAAACAAGTCATCTTGGACTGTTCACAGTAGTTTTTTCCCAAAGAAGTTTCAAACTGAAACTTTTTGGGATCGAAGAAGACATACTAAAGTAGCTCGGGTAAAAATATCATATTCAAATTCTAAAACTTGGACATGTAGCACATTGCACAAGTCTGTTCTTGGCAAGGGGCCAAAAATCAGCAAATATTGAAAAAGTTACCATAACTTTCACTTGGCACATTTGATTTTGGTCAGACATATGGAATTGCAGAAAAGACAAATCAAAGCACTACAGGATAAAACTTCAAACTCAGAAGGGCTGTAATTACAAAGAAAGGTCAGCCAAAAGGACATACTCAAAAACGGGTTTTAAAAGGTATGTTAACTTCAAACTATCATACCGTTTGATTGGAATGTCCAATGGTGATTAAAAAAATGTTGAAATGAGGAAATATAGGAAATTATATTGGAAAAATGATAATATCTATATTGAATCGCTATTGATAAAATATTGAGTTTTAATTTGAGGGGTTGGGTTTGACCTCACTTAAGAGTCAATGGCAATACCTAGATCTATAGGAGAGAAAGATAAAGATGAACTCGATCTTGTAGAATGGGTGAGGATGATCAAGGAAGCCATTTAAATTCCTTACTTGGCAACACTTGCTTTTGAGGATGAAGCTTCCAAGTGGTGGAAAGGCATTGATGCAGATACTAGATTGCACATCAGATGGGAAAATTTTGAAGAATTTATCACAAAAAAATAGAGCAAGGATTCAAAAATGTTAGTGATGCATAAAATTTAAGATGAGTGAAACCAAGCTAATGAAGAGATCAAGAAGAAGGTTGATGAGCTATCTAAGATACAGAATCTTAATGAAAGGAGATTCAACAATTAAAAGAGGGAAAGAGTAGCCAGGGGAATTGGAAAATGGATAATTCAAAGGAATAATTGAGAATGAAAGATGAAGAAACATGTGGATTACAAAAACATAATAGAAAATTAATGGATGACGTCAAGAGACTGAAAGAAGAAAAAAAGAACTGTCAAAGTCAAGAAGAAACAAGGATCTATTAATTTTTCAATACCAAATTTAATTCACTATTCTCAACAATTTATTTTGTACCCAGAAATTAAATTCACCCCAGCACATAATTTTTCTGAAAACTACCAAATAAAAATACACTAGAATTTAACTTAAATAATTTGCAACAGAAATTTAATAGAAAATCAATCACAAAACAAAGCAAACCAAATAGCTCTGTACAAATAGCCTCACAACTCGCCAAACATGCTGTCATGTACTTGTCTTCTGCTGAACTAAGCACCACTGAACTCTAATTCCTGCTAAACCATGAAAATGCTATTGATGTCAAAATGAAGCAGCACCCTGAGGTGCACTTCCTGTCCACCGCACTCCAACCCATTCTAAGTCTGTATAGCCCTGCAACTGCACTCCACCACTCCTTACATATCTCAGACCATACTCCATTGTACCTTGTTGATACCTAAGCACATGATTCGTTGCCACCAAATGCACCCTTCTTGGCTCCACCATAAATTGGCTCAGGGTATTCACAACAAAGCATATATCAAGCCTAGTGTTGACAAAATACATCAAGGAACCTATCAACTGCCTGTACAAAGTGGAATCCACCAACTCTAACTCTGAAGCATTAACCTTCCTCAAATTGGCGATCATAAGTGTAGACATAGGCCTGCAATCCACCATTCTGAATATCCTCAGGCTATCAACTACATATTTTCCTTGTCCAAGGAAAATCTAACATGTCTACCACCACACCTCCAAACCCAAAATGTAGTGTATCATGTTGATGTCCTTCATTTCAAACTCCAAAGCATAATCTCCCTTGCACATCTCTATGATCTTCTCTGACCCTGTGAGAAATAGATCATCAACATACAACACCAAGATCAGCGGATCATCTTCAACTAGTGTGTAATACAAGTTGGCATCTGCCTCACTCTTGGTAAAGCCCATACCTAGAGGATACCCATCAATCCTTAAGTACCATTCTCTTGGTGCTTGCTTGAGTCCATATAGTGCCTTCTTCAGCATACATACATGAGACTCTCTCCCGTGCACCTCCAAACCATGCAGTTGCTTGATGTACAACTCCTCCTCAATAGCTCCATTGACGAAGGTTGTCTTCCATCCATATGATGTATCTTCTACCCCATCTCTAATGAAAATAGATAAAACAACCCTAATAAAGTGTACCTAGCGACTAGAGCAATAGTCCCCTCCCTCTTTCTGGAAGAATCCTCTTGCCACGAACCTAGCCTTATGCTTTTCAATACTGCCATTCGTAGCATGCTTGATCCTAAAGATCCATTTCGAACTAACCATCAAAATCCCATCTAGCCTCAACACAATATCCCACACATCATTCTTCATGATGGAAATGTTCGATTTTTGTGGCTAAGGTCGGTCTTCATAATTTGTCTTAGCCCTCCAAATAAAAGGAAATGACAAATATGAACTATATTTCAAAAGAAAGAAAATTTTGAATTTTGCCTCCAAATGTAAAGTTGGCCCCAACATGTTCATGTCGGCTCAGCGCAAGAGTCACAACACTTGGGCACATTCGACAATTATAAAAGGGCCATTCGTCCTCCCCATTTGGGCAGAAATTCTAATCACATCTGAGACAAAATTCGGATCCTCTGAGGCACAGTTTGAATCTAAACAGGGATGAAGTCTAAGGCTAATCAAGACGAAATCTAAGCCAAACCAAATTCTCCTAATCAAGACGAAATCTAAGCCAAACCAAATTCTCCTAAGGCAGATTGAATTCTCTGAGGCAAACCGAAAAGTTGTGTATTCCTTGTTGAATTGGACAAATTTCTCTAAGAAAAGGTTGTTGAGTTTTTACACCGGTTTGGGGTTTTCCCAGGATAAATTTTTGTTTCTCTTATGTTTCCCTATCTCTATTATCACTATTATTTTACTGTTGAAGATTTTATTGTATAATTACTTAATGATGAATGTGGTATAATTCAATTGGTTTAAGAATCATTGGAAGTAATTATTAGTTAAGGAAATCCGGTATCAGAGCTTTGGTTAAAGAGCATCCAAAGAGACCTGAGGTCTATTGTTTGTTTCGTCTTAATAGTTGCAGGAGGGTCGAAGCTTAAGTTCTATGTGAAATTCCTTGAAATGAAGCAACTGGAATTTATTCTTCTAACTGATTAATTATGCAGTTTATTTGTTATGGCAAATAATGAATAAATCACACTACAATCCTTCACAATAAATTTACGTTGCGGAAATAAACTGGAACTGAGAAAATAAATGCACACAATAAAAATGACACCAATATCACTGGAAAAACCAAACTAGCAATCCTCCAACAAAATAATATGGCCACAATATCAATGAGACAATTTGTCTCACTCGACAACTGATCTTAGCTCAGAAACTGGCTCTGTCTGGTCTACTCAAAACCCTTGCATCAGCCTCTGCATAGGCCCTTTCTGCACTGCCTCCAAAACTCACTGAAATCTATCTCTCTGCCTGACTTTACCTCTGGGAATGATTCGCTTGATCTCTTGGATTCCTTCCTAGTCTTTAGTTGTTGAATCTCTCTCCTTCTCAGCTGAATCGAACTAACCCTCTGAAGCTTTTGCACATGCCCCACGCAACTTCACTGAGGAAATATTGTGGCCTCTCTTCTGATAGCTCTCCAGCACTAAAACTCCATCGAAACTCTATTGTTGATCCCTCAATCATTGATGCTCTGGCTCGAACTCTCTCCTGTTTAATATTTGCAACTGGAAAGCTCGATCTGCCCAAGGAACTCACGCTCCCTCTTGCTCGATGATGTGTCAATCTCCATCCCCATCAACATGTACTTATAATCTCTCGTTAGTGAACCAATGGCCATGATTAGATCTCCATCAACGGCTAAGATCATCTAAAACTCAATCTGTGTGAGTTTCTAGAGCATTCTCACCTTTCCTTAATAAATTACTATTAATTAATCAGTTTTCCTAAGTTAGACTTAGGAACATTTTAAATTATGGCTAATGAATTTAATTAAGGCATTTCGCAAGCTTATCTTGTGAAACCATTTTTTGGTTTTGAGGATCTCGTGTTCTTAGCCTCTTTGACACAAATCGAGACTAGAACACCTGTTCGGTGCTACAAAAACTAACACCACCTCTTAGTGAAGAAGGTGTTTTGTCTTCTCCTAAAACATCTTCCCTCGCGTTGTTGATGTCTGACATCTGTAACAACCTGTCATTATCCATCAAGCTATTGTGCATACTCTAATTCATCTGCTAACTATATAGTTGAACCATCTTGCATCTGCGTTGCTACTAACATCTGCACTGTGCCTTCCTGCTATGCTGCCAACTCCGCTCTGGGCTGCAGCTGATCTCATGTTGTTGTTGTTGCTACAACTACTACACCTTATTAGCAAATCCCAGGCAACTAGCTGTGCAACTATCCACTGAGTCTTTTGACTGCAACTAGCTCTTCTGTGTCTACTAAGTAACTGTCACTGCGCCCCTCAGTAACTGACGGCGACTAGCTCTGCAACTGTCCCTCAGAATCTGTTGCGCCTACTGCATAATACAATCCAACTGCTACTGAAATGTTATGGGCCCATGTAGCAAGGGTACTGATCCTCATGAAGAACCTGCGTCAACTGGATTAGGTTGTTGCTCCTCATATGGATCCTACCTGTCCTATAACTCTAAATCATTACGCTCCTCTTCCATCTAGAGGTATAAATGTTATCAATGCGAACTCCTCCAACCTAGAGGTCAGCTCGTTGATCTCCGCCGAAGTTGTTGTGTGCTCCTGCTTTTCCGTCTTGTCCTTCATCCTTTGAGAATAGTGAGTGTTGTAGTGATCAAACTCACCATGCCTGAAGCATTTGATCTTCGACAAATATTTCTTCTTCTCGTCTCCTCCCTTTGAGCCTTGTCCCTCACTGGGACCTTTCTTCACTTTCCCTTTATCTGCAAGGGCTACATTCTCCTCATCTTTCACAATCTTCACTCCTTTGCTACTGTTGTTGTTGGTATTACATTCAACAAGAGCAAGCCTCATCTCTTCACGAGTGAAATCACTCCACAACCAATCCCATCCAGGTAGTTGATCTCATCCAGTGATACCCTAAACGAAATTTGCCCACTCCTTGGTGAAATCATTGAGAGTTGTACGCACTAGCTCACTATCAAGAGGTGTCTCTCCAATTACTGCAAGCTCATCTCGGAGATTCTGAATTCTGGTGAGATATAGAGTCACTCCCTCACCCTTTTGCATCCTAGTAGTCCTCAGATTCTCTTCAAAAACATCTTTCGGTTCTCGAAAGTATATTGGAAAAGCTTTGCGACAACATCTCAAATCTCTTTTGTAGTATTCTTGCCAGATATATGCAGGACTATATGATCTCAAACTCCATCGAGGATCATCAACTTGGCCTTGACCATCTCCTTGTTGTAGTTCTCTAGTTGTTATTGATCTATAGATATGGTTACAGCATTCTCTACACACATCTTCAGACCATGCTCATCTAGAAGGAAAGTCATTTTAGCATTCCAAACACAATAGTTAGAGGCTCCATCTGGCCTATCTTGATCTTGAAGACCTGCTGTGACAACCTATGAAAACTCAAAACTGGGAAATAAACAAGAATCTCCTCGCTTTCTTGTTTAGCCTATCGCTGCTACTCGCAATCCCTTCTAGAATGCGTAGATCTACTACTAATTTCCTCTGGTTCTCACACTTCCTACTACTCCAACTGGGAAACTCGCTCAACCTTTCGGAACTCCTCCTCCGAAATCTGGCAAACGATCTGCTGCTCCTAAAGCTTGCACTTGCTGACTGAAAAAATTGCTACAACCTATTGCAACTAGAAATCACGTATCTCCACCTGAAAAATGGATCTAGAAACCCTCTGAGAAATTATGGGAATTCCTCTCAGTGTGCTTTCCTCTTCCACTCGACGTTGATCTGCTGCTGCAAAATCATTGCGCCCAAATCTGCTCAACAAACTGACTGATTTGCTCACTGGAACTGCTTCCTGGGAAATCCAGTGCCTGCAAATCTTTGCTTCTGAGGATGATCAAATTATTTCCTGGTTGCAACTGAAAATCGAACCCCTACCTCTGGAATTCACACTCTTGGTTGGCCTCTACGCAAATCGGAGAAATTTTGCCCAGGAACTCCATTTGAAGCTGCAAAATTTCTCTTTCGCTTCTGAGCTTCTGATTTGCCTTCAAACTTGCTCTGATACCATGTGAAAACTCCTTGAAATGTTAATGCAACAACTGGAATTTATTCTTCTATCTGATTAATTATGCAGTTTATTTGTTACGGCAAATAACGAATAAATCACTACAATTCTTCACAATAAATTTACGTTGCGGAAAATAAGCTAGAACTAAGAAAATAAATGCACACACACAATAAAAATGACACCAATAAATTTGGACAAAAGTCCCCGGAAAAACCTAACTGGGAAAAGTCGTGCAGCAGATGAGGGTTTATTTTATTATGCAGCAGCAAAATCTGAGTACAATATCTAGATGCCCAAACTGGAAATCCTCCAGCAAAATAATCTACCCAAAATATTAGTGAGAAAATTTGTCTAACTTGACAACTAATCTCAACTCTGAAACTGGCTCTTCTTGTCTACTCGAAACCCCTGCGTCAGCCTCTACGTTGGCTCTTGTGGGCCCTTTCTACACTCCCTCCAGAACTCACTGAAATTTGTCTCTACCTAACTCTGCCTTTAGGAATGATTCGCTTGACCTCCTAGATCTCTTCCTGGTCTCTAGTTGTTGAATCCCTCTCCCTCTAAATTGAATCAAACTACTCTCTAAAGCTTTTGAGCAGGCCCTATGCAACTTCATTGAGGAAATACTGCAACCTCTCTTTTGTTGGCTCTCTGGTAATGAAACTTCACCATAACTCGGTTGTTAATCCCTTAATCATTGATGCTTTGGCTCGAACTCTCTCCTGTTAAATCTTTGCAAATGGAAAGTTCTATCTGCCCAAGGAACTCGCTCTCCCTCTTAATCGATGATGTGTCAACCTCCATCCCCATCGACCTACTCTTATAATCTCTCATTGGTGAACCAACGACCATGATTGGATCTCCATCAACGGCTAAGATCATCTCAAACTCAATCAGCGTGAGTTTCTAGAGCATTTTCACCTTTTCTTAATTAATTACTATAAATTAACCAGCTTTCCTAAGTTAGAATTAGGAAAAACTTAAATGATGGTTAACAAATTTAATTAAGGCATTTTCTTAAGCTTATCTCGCAAAACCTTTTTTGGGTTTTGAATATCTCGTGTTCTTAGCCTCTCTAACACAAATTGAGACCAGA
>Ga0115848_100983_pt1 | contig 11804 bp, 14 predicted proteins | sample InSIn3gowninarea_FD_83862 | JGI IMG/M metagenome (GOLD analysis project Ga0115848, IMG submission 83862) | reverse complement strand
AAAATACAATATAATTTTAAAATTTTTTAAGTTTATATGAGCTCCACTAGAAGAGATGAACAAAACCCATAAATCGTTTCGAAATCAGAGGATTTTGATTTTTTAGCCAAATTTTGGTCAAAACTCAGTTTTTGCAAAAATCGAGGTGATTTTCTTTTGTCACAGTGAAAAAAGGCTGAGATAAAATCAATAATGGATATAAAAATTTTTAATTTTTCCACAAAACCTCGACCAACCCCTAGCCTCGCGAATCTTCTACCCTCACAAACTGACGGCACCGAAATCCGATTCCCGGTGCTCCCGGAACTCACCTCCCGGTAAAATCAGTTACCCTAGCGCACCTCCTCTCTACTGTTGGATGATAGTGAGGAGAGAGAACGCTAGGGTACCATAAAATATCTCCCTATACCCTACATCCCTCTGTAGGGTACCCTAGCGCTCTCTCTCCTCACTGTCAGCCAACAGTGAAGAGGAGGTGCGCTAGGATAGTGCAGGAGGCTCGGAGGTGGATAAAATTTGACTCGGGTGTCGGAATCTGCCTCGGTTAGATGCATACTGAAGCTAGATACCTGGGGAGGAGGAAAAAACTCTTAGGCAGAATATTGGGCCTTGTCTCGGGTCTCCGGTGTCTGCTTGAAAATGGTAACTCCAAAAAATTTAGTCAGTTTTTCTTGTCAAAACTCAGTTTTGACAAACTAAGTTGGGTTTTTGCATTTTGCGTTACAAAATTTTTTGGATTTTTGTCAAAATGTGTTTTTCAAGCTCAAGTGTGGGTTATCATGGAATAAGAAACCAATCTTGCATTTGGTTCGGGTTACGAGAGAAAGTGGAATATTGGGGTTAAAAAATGAAAACCCATGTTTCGAAAATTTCTCTGGGGTCTCGGGCTCATGGTTCCGCCTCGAGGGAGGTGAAGAGTCACAAGAATTTTCAGAGGTGAAAAAATAAAAATATAAAAATGGGTTTTTTACCATGTCTTCTCCCGATCATAAGGTTTCCAGAACTATCTTCAGTTTTGCAATCAGATGAGTAGAAATCAAGATATTTCAATTTTGATATATCGGGCTGGAAGTTGAAAGGTCACAGTTGATCTTCCGAAAAATCTCAAAATGGGATTTTGATCATCACTCCTTCTCATCTCCTAGAACCCATAGCAACTTACAAAATTGAATTTGGATGAGTATAACTCATTCTATGATAGTTCGAAGATTCACAAGTTGCAGGCTCGAGAGGAGGTGAAGAGTCACAAGAAGATAACTTTAAAATTACAACTTGTGAAAACTTTCTGAAAGCTTGAGTGTGCAAATGGGTAAGATATCAACTTGGTATCACATCCTGATGTGTTTCATGGTTGCTCAAACTATTGAATTTGATGAACATGGGCCAAACAGCCTCAAATTCATGCACGATCGATAAAATTTCGTCAAAAACTTGAAAAAATCAACTTGAGTTCATATGAAAGATTTTCACTTATAGATCACAATGAAACAAGTCCCATTCGATTCAGATAAGTATTTCTTGAGATTCGATCGAAAATGTGTTCTTCACAATCAAGATGAAAAATTAGTCTTATGCAGTTCAAAGAATTGAGAAAAGTTTGTCAAAATTGGTTTTATGCAAGAAAGTTTGTCAAAAATCCATTTTAGCAAACTTTTGCATGTTTTACTCACTTTGAGAAGTTTGTTGGAAAGAAAAATCTTTGCTGGAAAGCAAATTCTTGAATTTGGTTTCAATCCTCACACTTCACACACTCGCTCAAACTTTCACTATAACTCTTCTTCGTTCGATCTCCAAAGCTCAAATGTGCAAATGGGGCTTGAGGGGTCCAAAATGGGGGTTTATATGGTCATTATAGGTGAAGGGAAGCTCAAGGGTCACCAAATAAATGGTTCACTATCCTTAGGAAACATTATAGGAAATTTAACCCTGCCACAATTAATACGCCATTTCGGCAACCTTCATTGGTGGATGGATAACTTTGGATTGCCTTATCGGATTGAGCTGAGGTTTGGAACATAAGCTCTTGAGACAAATTGGGAGGGAATCCCCTTAGTCCCATGTTGAAGAGTCACGAGCCCCCAAACCTTGTCAAATAGATAAAAAAAAAAAACTTGTCGATCAATAGGTATACTCTCCTCGACATCACAATAATTATAGAAGACTCGCTCAGGCAAAACTAGCTCAAGAAAGGTGTCAAACAGAGCAACCCTTGTTAGGGTGGAAATGATCCTAGTTGGGAAAACTAGGGTCCAATTTAGGGAACTCATCTAGAAGGCTTCTGAAGGGTCAAAAAAGATATTCAATGAACTTAAACATGTATAAACCATCAAAAGGAATCAAAATCAAGTACAACCAACCTCCATAGATGACTTGACATCATGCGAGGACAAAATAAGACCAGTAGCCAACCATCGAAGACAAAGCATCGATAAAGCTCATTCAATTCCATATCTCAAATCATCGAAGAAAATACTAGGAGCAATTCAATCTTATTTGTATTATATCCAACCCTCCATAGGTGTAGGATTCAAAATTTTGGTAGGGGCCCGTTTATTTTGCCCATTAAATGGCCAAACTAAAGGTGGAGTTGTTGTGGGTACAACAGGTACTCAATAAAACTTAATGATATGATCCTACTTATGCTTGGATCTAGAACCCTTATGCTTTTACATTTAAATGATTCTTATTATATTTTAAATAAATAAAATTTCTATGAAAATTTAGATTTATGAATGTTTTAGTAATGGACAAATTTAAATTTCATTCTAATAATGTTTAATAAATTAATGCAAAAAATTACATTTAAAATTTTATAATGTAATAAAAAGCATAAAAAAAATTAAAAAATATATATAAATAGATAGATATTGATCTTATGTACATACATATAAACAAGTAAATATAAAAAAATTTAGATAAATTAAAATATATATGTTGGAGTAGGAAAGCAACTTCCCGGAAGCTACGCAATTTGAGGACGTGTCCCAGGATCTTCGACGAGGTTGCGGAGTTGATGAGGAGTAGTGCAGTTACCACATCCCAGAAGTCAAGGATAAAAGGGGTTTTATCCCATATTGTAAGGGTTTTAGGAACATTTTGTAATGGGTTTTGGGGATGTGGGGCTTTAGGCCCACATAAATGAAACCGAAGTGACCTAAGTCACTCTATAAAAGAAGTAGAGATAGTAGAGGAAAATATATCACTCCTTGCTTAGCCTTTTGTCTTGCATGTCTTATAGGCAAGTGTGTTGATCTAGAGAGAGATAGAGAGCGCTCTGGCTACTTTGTGTGTAGAGGCTCAGAAAACAAGAGAGAGACTGCAAAGAAGTGCATAGTAGGAACTTTGTAACCTCCTTGATAGGATTTAATAAAGACAAAGTTCATGTGGATGTAGCTACCTCATTGGTAGTGAACCATGTAAATATTGGTGTCTTGTGCTTATTTGAGTTATGCTTATGCTTATGTGTATAATTGAGTTATAAGATCTGGAAAATACCTAAAATATAAGAAGAGTTAAATGGCAGTTAAGTAGGTATGCATGAATGCGAAGATTTTACAGTATATTCAATGCACAGTTAGTTACAGATCTGTCCAGTAGATGCACAGTAGATTTGTTCAGTAGATGTGCAGTAAGGAAACTAACTCAGGTAACCACAACCCTCTGAGCAGAGAAACCTGCTTCTCTGCTCCACCATAAGTCACTTTGGGTGAGACTGCATGTTGCTTCATAGCCTATTGCTGAAAGGGCCAGTCATCAAGGGGTTTGTTGCTGCATAGTATAAAGAAACCCAGGTCTAATCATAAAAGAAACCAACAATGGTTCCATTTCCAGTTGAACTTTGAAGGCAATGTGGTTGTGGAACCTTGAGCTAAGTGAGATTGAAGCTTGGTTCCAAACCAAGACAAAGGAGTTCACAGAGACAGAAAACAAAAACCCTAACCGCGATAGTGAAGCATGGTCACAGAAGTACATCTATACCGACATTCACAAAGTATTATTTGCTACATTTCCATCAGAGTTGCATTCCTGGCTGGTGAGGTTAGCAAATTGCACTGGACACATATAAAGTGACAAACCTCCACAGTGGGACCAAGTAGCAATTCAGAGGCTAAAGAATACAAACAATGTTGTTTCAGGAGCAGTTGATTTTTGGCTAACCAGCCTGCTATCAGGATTCATCACAGAGTTTGTTGTTGATATAGTGAAGGCATATAGCGAAGCAGAATGACATTTCTTCAAGGGTTATTGAGGTAAGTTCTTAAATTCTTTGAATTTATGGATTAAAATGTTGTTATGTGATAAAGGAGTTTTACAGTTGAGATCATACCTATAAGTCTTGGAGGGAATGCAAGAAGATCCTAGCCTTACAAGGGAAGGAAAAAAATTTAGAGAAAACAACGAAGATACTGAATAATATCAAGAAAGACATAGAGAAGAGACCCCTGAAAGAAGTAGCAAAAGACTCAGGAAAACACCTACGTTGTTATTAGAAAGTAGTACACAGACTTCCTCACCACCTGAATTGAATACTTTGGTTGGAAGTAGCCAGGAAGGTTGTATAGGAACACTGCAGATACCTACTAGTAGCCAGGAAAACCCTCTTACGGCACTGCCATAGCAGATAAACGCGTCCAGTACACAACCATTGTAGAATAATCCTTCAACTGGGCAGCAAAACCCTCCCTTATGTAGGAACATGATGGGTGACAATATCAAATTGCTTATTTTTTGGGGCATCGGTGCAGAAGACCCTGACCAACATTTCTTTATTTGCAAAGTAGTATGGAACATTAAGCAAGTCTAGGACGATGACACTAAGAGAGCACAATTGACAACTACATTTAGGGATAGAGCCCTAACATGGTTTATGAAGTTTTCAACCAGCACGCAGCAACCAAAGACCATACAGGAGATCAAAGTTGAATTAAAGAAGGAGTTCAAGAAACCTAAATCGGAATCACAGTGCATCACTGAGCTAAAGGAAATCAAGTAGATGCCACATGAGTCAGTATGGGATTTTGATCAAAGATTCAAGACACTGCTGGGACAAGTCAACTTTGCATATCTAGTGCAGCAACATCAAGAATGGTTTATCGCTGCGCTATTGCCATACATTAGGTTACCACTCATGCAACAAAAGGTAACCTCACAGAGTGAAGCCCTAGAAACCATGATGAGATTGGAAGCTTCGCTGATTTTTGGGGATGGATTAGCTATAGAAGTAGTTGGTTAACATCACTCTAGAGCTACAAAGTTTAAAGAAAGGAAAGGAGGTACGCGAAGAAGTTTGGTGCACCAAATGTAGAACTAAAGTACATTCGAAGGAACAACGCCCCGTCTTCACACAGTACCTTGCGAGTGGCGCACCTAATCCACTACCATAGACGTGAGGGTTATGGTGTGAAATTTGTAGACAAGCAGGTCATAGACCCCAGGACTACCACATGTTGCAAAAGTACACAAAAACTCCCAAAAACTTGTACTGCACTTTATGCTCATCAATAGGACATGATGATAGCCACTATCATGCACTCGACATGATGATGGAAAGGACACAGGATGTCTATGCAATGCAGAGTGAACAACAAAACCACCCCGCTGGAGGTGTGTAACATGACCCCGGAAGAGGAGGATATGGAGGCCGAGGAGGATATGAAGGTCACGAAGGATACAGAGGCCAAGGAGGGGGTCGAGGAACATTTGGTCGAGGATGAGGACCAATCATCTATTACAACTGTAGACAACAAGGTCACTTTGCATGAGACTATCAAAGGATTACATGTACTTATTGCAAAGCTCCCAATCACGTTATTGAAGAGCGCCTAGTATTGCTAGCAAAGATCCAAGAGAAGCAACAAAACCAAAATGTCCAACTCAATGGAATAGAACAACGGTTGCCTGACCCAACGGTGAATGTGGTCACATACAGTGGCGCGGTGACTGGTGGTCAACCAATGAAGTCTAACAGATCATGGGTTCGGAAAGCAGAAGACAAGCAACCCGCAATTGACCTTAGCAAGATCAAGGAGACATTCGTGAATGCCAGTAAAGAATTTTGCATGCCTAACCCACCATCATCAAAAGGAAAGGAACTTGAGGTAATTGATAGAAGCATGGAACTACACAGTGATGAGAAGGCCAGTACCAGTGTAGCAGCTTGCCGGGAAATTGAACCTGCATCCAACATAAAGTCCTTCTTACAGGGCCGCTTAAAACTCATTCGAGATGAAAACGCACAGTTAGAAATTCAACGACTGATTGACTACTGCGACCCAGCTACTATGGAGAGAGTAGTCAACCAAGTAAAAATATATTTTCAAATAGGACGAGAAATGAGGCTCAGTGTTGTGATTGGATCATACAAAATGGATGAAGTAGTCTTGGATCTAGGATCTGAAGTGAATGTTATGACAAAGCAGACATGGGAGATTATGGCCAAGCTGAAGCTTGCATTTTCCCCTATTCAATTGAGATTAGAAAACCAACAAAGAGTTATCCCTCTGGGTCGTTTGTCCAGTGTCCCTATTGACCTTGATGGAGTACGCAACCTAGTTGACTTCGAAGTCATAGAAATAATTGATGATAGTACACCGTATCCAGCGCTGTTAGGCATCGATTGGGAATTCGACAATCAAGCAATCATTAACTTGAAAAAGAAGACCATGTCATTCAAGGGTAATGGAATTCGGGTTATTGGCCCATTAGATCCAACATTGGGACCAAGATACACAAAATTAATCACCGCAGAAGAAGAAGCTCGCAACATTGATGTTGTTTACCAGCTGACAACTGCGCAAGGAGACTATGTGAATCCAACCAATGATGGCATGGTTAGTTGGTGCTGTGAAAGCTCATGTGTCTCTAACTCGGAGGTAGGACTCAAAAACTAGCAACAACGCTTACATGAAGTTTCAGGAAGAAGACTTGCACGGATTACCAAGTCACTGTGCTAGATCAGGTCAGAGGTAAGTACACTTCCAATTTTTGATGGCCTATTGGATATTCATATTTTTGTTCACGAATATGAGGCACAAGTGCCCTATTCAGAGAGACTTCAGTCTCTTGTGGTTGCACTAAGAGCCACACCTGTGAGGTGGTGGACTACGCATCAAAGGAAAATTACTATGTGGGAGACTTGTTGCAGATTACTTATGATCGGGTTTGGAACTGAGACTGGAGGAATGGATTCATTATATGATGGAGTTACATGTCTAACCCTGGACATATGGGCTTGTGAAGAAGCATGGAAAGACATATCTAATGATGAATGGGTACATTTATTTGTACATACCTTGGATAGTAATCCAAGACACTAGTATGCAGAGACAAAGCTACGCCGTGGTACTGAAAACTAGCATACCCTAAGAGAGAACTTGTATCTGACCTTTGACAAGTTGGAATACCCCTAGGTTGATGATGCTTTAGAGCTGGTATGTATGAAAATTGCAGAAGACCCTCTACCTATCTATACTCAGCCAGACTGGATAGCACAGACTGAGAATGCCAGAGAATGTTACAATTTTACAATAGATGAGGATGATGACCCAAGAAACATTAATATTCCAGAATCTGAAGGATCTCGCGCTGTTGTAGGACCAACTCTAGAATGTCCAGAGATCATCGAGAAGTTGAAAATCAAGAAAGTCAACATTGGAACAGAAGAAACCCCGAAGATTGCATCCATACGAAACTACTGGGATGATAAGACTATTGGGCACATTGCTGATCTACTGCAGGAGTATCAATATTTGTTCCCTACGAAGTTTGAAGACATGAAAGGAATCCTAGGAGATTTGGGTGTCATGAGAATCCCACTAAAGGAACGAGATAAATCGGTAAAACAATGCCCATATAGGTTAAACCCTAAGTATAAAGAAAAAGCTAAGAAGGAGCTAGACAAGATTCTCATAGCAGGCATCATTGAGCCTATGGAAGAAAGTGAATGGGTTAGCCCCATGGTGGTGCAGGACAATAAAACTAAAGGAGAAATAAGGAGCTGTGTAGACCTAAGGAAGTTGAATGATGCATCCGTTCATGATCCCTTCCCTACACCATTTATAGATGAAGTATTGGACAATGTAGGAGGACAGGAGGTCTATTCCTTCACAGATGGGTTTTTCAGGATATCACCAGATCAATATCCATGAAGAAGACAAACATAAGACCACATTTGCGATAGAATGGGGATCATTCCAGTATATAGTGATGCCCTTTAGATTAAAGAATGCACCAGCTATATTCTCCAGGGTAGTGGTGGCAATCTTTAAGGAATTTATTCACAAGTTCCTTGAAGTCTATTTTGATGGTTGGATTGTCTTTGGACTGATGGACAAGCATGTGGAAGCCTTGAGGCTCATGCTTGTGAAGTGCCGAGAGCATCATATTTCCTTGAACTTGAAAAAGTGTATCTCTTGTGTTCCCTTTGGAATTCTGTTGGGACATGTGGTGTGCAGACAAGGATTGATGGTGGACCCTGCTAAAATTGCCATTATTGTGAACTTACATCCACCTACCTCAGTGAAGCAACTGCGCACTACACTCGAGCGTACAAGATATTACAAAAAATTTATCAAAGGCTATGTGCAGATCACCATTCCAATAGAGAAATTATTGAAGCATGATGCGAAGTATGAGTAGACTGAAGAATGCCAGAAAAGCTTGGATATCCTAATGGAGAAAATGGTGACTGCGCCAATCCTAGTATTCCGAAATTGGAAGAAAATATTTCATGTGCATGTAGATGCATCTTCAATTGCCTTGGGCATTATTTTGGCACAACCTGGAGAAGGATTCATTGACCACCCAATTGCCTTTGCAAGCAGAAAGCTATTGTCAACAGAGAGAAACTATACCACCATAGAAAGAGAAGGATTAGCTATGGTATATGCATTACAGAAATTTAGACACTATTTGCTAGGTTCTCATTTTAAGATGTTTACTGATCATTCAACACTTAAGTACCTAGTAAACACGCCAGTGTTGGGGGGGAAGATCTGCAGATGGCTTCTTCTCTTCCAGGAATATGATTTCAAGATCATAGTGAGGCCAGGTAGACTTAATGCAGGGCTTGATCATTTATCTAGGTTGGAGTTAGGAGAGGAGCCTATTATTCTAGAAGACTGTCTACCCGATGTGCAGTTGTTTTCCATACAGATTGTGGATGATCATTTTCAGGATATCATTCATTTCTTGACTACTGGAATAGTGCCATAGTCATATACTATGGAACAGAAGAAGCAGTTGGTAGTGCACATAGCTGACTTCACATTTATTGCAGGATAGTTGTATAAGTTGGGACCAGATGAGATATCGCGAAGATATGTCTTGGAGCATGAACGAAAGAGAATTCTAGAGGAAGCACATGCTGGAGTCATAGGAGGTCACTATGCAGGAAAACTTACCATGCATAAGGTTTTGATAACAAGTCTATGGTGGCCCATAGTCCATAAGAATGCAAAAGAATTTTGCAGGAGCTACGATATTTGCCAGAGGACAGGAAAACCATCAAGAAGAGATGAGATGCCCTTGAAACCACAAATCACACTACAAGCCTTTGACAAATGGGCTATTGATTTTGTAGGGCCTATTAACCCTCCAGAAAAGCGAATAGGCACCAGGTATATTGTTACTACGATAGACTACCTAACCAGATGGGCTGAGGCAGCACCAGTAAAAGACAGTAGCGTAGCTACAACAACACAATTCATATTTGAGAATATACTTGCTAGATTTGGCTATCCTTGCACTTTGATGAGTGATCAAGGTACACATTTTTTGAACCAGTCCATCCAGCTGTTAACTAAAGAATTTTAGGTTTATCATCAGAAAAGTACCCCTTATCACCCTTAGGCAAATGGCACTGTGGAAGCCTTCAACAAGATTTCGGAGAATGCCTTGACAAAGGTATGTAATGCCAATAGAGATGACTGTGATGTAAGGATTCTAGTAGTATTATGGGCTTATAGAACAACCTATAAGAAGTTGACAGGACAAACGCCATACAAATTGGCATATGGACAAGAGGTTGTGATGCCCGTGGAATACATTGTGTCTAGCTTGAAGATCGCAACACTCACAGATTTGGAAAATGAAGAAATAGTGAACGAAAGGCTGCTGAACTTGGTAAAGTTACAGGAAGACAAATTTGTGACAGGATTCCATCAGCAAGTATAGAAAGATAGAGAAAATTCTTGGCATGATAGACACATTAAAAGCAAAGAAATCAAGGTAGGAGACCTTGTTCTCATGTATGACAGTAAGTTTATGCGGTTCCCAAGAAATTTTGTATGCATTGGCTAGGACCCTATCAAGTGAGGCATGTTACAAAATGAGGGGTTGCCAGCTTAGCGAAGTTGGATGGAACCATGCTCCCTACTATGGTGAACGGGAGTAGGCTGAAACATTACAGGGACATCCCTCCTAATTTCTCCACTTAAACAAGAAGCACAAGTGTGTAGATGTCCAATGTAGTTGAAAGAGACATTGCGCACATAAAGAGTCTATATATTGTAGGCTTAAGGAGACAACGCATAAAACAAGTAAGCCTGTAGAGTAATTTGATAGGCAGATTGATACTGCGAAGTGAAGAAAGGTTCAGCGCAATGAACTACGCCACAAATGTGATGAAGGACATGAAGTCAGATCGAGGAAGAAAAGTCATAACTATTGATCCTAAGGGATCAATGATGCTATAGAACATCAACATACAGTCATTGGGCTATGACTAGGGAACAAGAAAAAGCATTCCAACAGTCACATTTACAGGTAACGGTCATCCGCAATGGCTAGAAAATTAGCCGTTGATTGCGGAAACCTATTTAAAGGATGCGCAGTAGCCCAGGAGGGGTTACTTATGTGATTTTATGAACTTAAGATTACTTGAGCATACCGAAGATTCAATTGTAGACATACTGTGATTCAGAATTACCAAGTGACAGTGGATATGTATACACCAGTAAAGAAAACAAAGAAGTCGGGCTCAAGTTCAAGCAAGCCAGCATGACAGTCACCGCGACATCAACACATCGCAGAAGAGCATGAAATCCCACAGAGCCGAGTCATGTCATTTCTACCAGCCTATGTGTGCCCACTGGGCCATGAAGCATCGAAGATTTAGCTATCTTCAAAGGCTAGGTACCCTGTGCCTTTGTCACCGATGTCAAAAGATGTTGAAGAAGAAGGATCCTTGCTAGGACATGTAAATGATCTGAAATACCAGGATTATAACCTACTGGATCACGTTCAATTTCCATAGTTCCAAGTTGATCAATACATGATGATGACCGTGAACCCCGCCACAAAGGTCGAGGCGCTAGCACCGCAGGATTGGATAGCCTCACTGCAGCCATCAGGGCTGTTAAATTTCTTGTAGATTCGCCACTTCGAACGTAGTAATGAGATCAATGCAGTTGTGAAGGTACTAATACCATGCAGTGGCTAGTGTAAACCATAGGTTCACATAGCGAGCCCCTCTAAAGTTCTGGCTTGTAGTTAAGAATATACCTTGCTTCGGCTCTTTCCAACCAACTAGTCCAATTAGAATTAATATCTACATGTAGTGAAATGGTTGATTCTAATCTTGCATGGCTATATAGTCCTCGTTGAATTGATTCAATAGATATAGGGCCCAGTTATACTGGACTCCGTCTTTTGTAGCGTTTGCGAGTTCAATGGCTGGTCTGGATACTTGGTTTGGTCTACATTTCCTCAATACTTGTCTAGCCAACAACTGGACAGTAAAACGGAGAGGTTTATCCTCGATCTACACATCATCATATGCTCATCCTCCCCTCGTCAAGTTATAC
>Ga0115848_100981_pt1 | contig 11805 bp, 12 predicted proteins | sample InSIn3gowninarea_FD_83862 | JGI IMG/M metagenome (GOLD analysis project Ga0115848, IMG submission 83862) | reverse complement strand
GTCATGAAAGCGCATGACAGTTTTATTTGGGGGAGAGAAGAGGTGAACCAAGCATTTTCCTCTGCTGTGTGCTTTGCTTGTTGTAGAGGTTTGGGGACCAGCTTCTCTGCCTTCAGCTGTTTGTTGATTTTCTTCCACATTATGGGAGGGGACCCTGTTGTAACTGAACCAGCTGTTCTCAAGATGGATGACAAAGTGAAGGAGCTTTTTGATAAGGCTGGGCTTCTTGATTTCTTTCGGAAATTTTCAAGTTTTAGCAATTCTCTCTCCCTGCAGGTTGTTGAAAGTTGGGACGAGGGGAGGGTGAAGGTGGACGATTTGGTTTTCACAATTTCGGAGCAACGGATTACAGAGGTGTCAAGTTTACCCGCTGATGGTGAAGTTATTTGTCATGAGAAAACCAATCAAGTTGAACAATTGTCAAAATTTATTAGGAACGATGAAACCTTCTGCTGGTTGCAATCAGGTATACCAAGAGAATCCTTACTTGCTCCTTGGGATAGAGTGGTTGTTCAGGTCATGAAGTACCTGACTCTTGAAGGTAAGTTCCGTAAATTTTTCGGCTATCATATTGCCATCTTGAATTCTATTCGGAACAGAGTTAAGATAAATGTGCCACTGTTTCTTTTAAAATCTTTGGAAAAGCCTATCAAGACCGTTAAATCAGGCAAAGGGAAGCTCCCTCTACACCAGGGTCTGCTGAAAATGCTGGTTAATTATGAGAAAGCTAGAATCAACTCGGCTCCCTTGATTCTGAAAGGAAACTTGATTAGGACCAGTGGGACCCCTGTGTCAAAAGCTCAACTTCTCCTGGGTCCTGCATCCTCAATTCCCAAAACAAGTGTAGATTCTTCCGATTCGGAGGAAGAGGAGGATAGCCCCAGTGAAGACGATGGGATTTCTACAAGGAAGAAAGGTGATTCCCGGAAACGAAAGGTGGCTCCCCAGGTTTTGGCTGCTAGTTTGGCAAAGTGCAGCAGGCGCTCTTCCAGATTGCAGAAGAAATCCGCTAACAAAGTAAAAATCATCAACTATGCTGATTCAACAGAGGATGAGAAATTAGAAAAACAGGATGATAATACGGCAGATTCGGAGAGAGTTGGGAAAGATTTGGAATCGGCGGAGGAAATTAAGGATTCATCTAAGATCCCTCCCGATAACCAAAATGTTTTAAAGGAATTAAAAAGCCATCTGAAGGTTTTGAATGGCCTTGGAGGATCTTTGACTGGTATTTGTGCCTGTATCAACTTGTTAACGCTGGAAATCGCCAACTATCTGAAGGAAGTTGTAAGCCGGTTGAAGGAGCTGAACTCTGGGAGATCCTGACTGTTCTGGTGTAACACCCTTATGTTTTGTTGTATTTTCATATATCTACTTTACTCCCTTTTGTTTCGAAGGATAACGTTGTAGATATCTAGTATCTATGTTTTTTATTGTTGGATCTCAATAAAATTCTATGTAGAGAAACTCTTGAAGTTCCTTCTCCTGAAATTTTGTAAAAGGTTTGGGGACCTTTCAACACCCCTTCTACCTTAATCAAAAAAAAAAAGCTAGTCAAAGTCGTTAAAAAGGACAACATTTAATGCTAAAGAGATCGCCAGTCAAAGCTGGTAAAAGACGTGGTCAAAGCAAACCTTAATTAAAGCGCATAATGCTGGTCAAAGTCATGGTCCCCGCTAGTCAGAGCCAACCTTAATTAAGGTGGCATTAATACAAGTAAAAGTCATGTCAACACCAGGTCAAAGCCAAGGTCAATGCTGGGCAAAGTCAAACTGAATAAGTCGCATTTCCTAAGAATGATAACATATGCCCTAACCTGCATTTATGGTTGTTCAAGGCACAATAAATGCTCCTTATAAGTCACATTTAACCCTAATTAGGGCACATTTAATGAGGAAAGAGACACAAAATCATTAATGAAGAGGCATCTAGGGTTAGGGTTACATCCTTAAAATTGAAAGGACATTAATTCATTTAATGATGAGAGAGAAGGCTATAAACAAGAGAGAAAAAATGAACCCTACATGTGAGAGCCAAGTTTGGAATCTCAAGTTTTGGTGTGAGAGACCTAACCTAGATCCAATGCATTGTAATATCCATTTTTTAAGTAATAAATAATGTTTGTACCTCAATTCTTGTGAGAGTAATGCTTGTGCATGATGTTATGATGTCCTTACGTAATTAATGCGTGCCCTAATGTTATGAGAATATATTAAGCCTGTTACGAACATGGATTCCACACATGGGACCCATGTTTAACAACAAGACTAACATCTTACAGCGAATTTCCAACCAATGACCCAACTATTTGAAATGATGTTTGATCTAACTAAATTTTTAAAAACTAAAGAAACATGCATCTTTGTATGCTATTTAGTCCATTTCTATATATACATATATGCATGTATATATATATATATATATATATACATGTATATGTATATGCATGTATATATATATATAGTTAACAAAGTTGCATTCCTATAATAAATTGATTTGGATTAAAGTAGAAATGCAAACCATGTTTCCAGCACTCATGGAAATTCTCCCAACTGACTAAAAGCATGATTCCCATTTAAGAACACAAGCAAAGGAATAAGGCCATTAGAGCCATGCCATGTTAAAATCTTAGAAATATTCTAAGTTACTCGAAAACAACCCTCGATGTCTCAATTCCATACCCAATCCATCTCAAGAGTGGGTATGGTTGAGAAACATTTATCGATTGTACCGTGATTGTACCTGGATTGGGAGCAACTATAGGTCGTTTCTTGACACGAAGCGGTCTCTCCATCCCCACCTTTTTTTAAAGTAAAAAAAAGGGAAAAAAAACACTAAAAAATTGGGAGGGGGGAACCAAAAACTTAACTCCGACTTTCAGAGGATCAAATGAAAGATTTATAATCTAATTATCAATCCTATTTCTAATGGTTGCATCATTCATCTTTTAGAATTTGAATTGGTAAGTGAATGACTTGGTTGGAAGTCATGGATTCCATAAATATTTTTGGATCATTCTTATCACTTGTGAAATCTTAAGATAAGTAGTACAAAATGTTCCACTCTATAAACAAATAATAATTTATATATAACAAAAAGTTTGATCAACATAGTGATTAACATGCCAAATAGAGCAATTAACATGGGTAATGCTATAATTGAACATTTATTTGTTGTCGATCTGCATGTAAACCAGGGATTCCTTTACCGCCACATAGACATTACTATGGGGTAATTGGGAGTACATTATGTAAAATATAAAAATTTAAATTGACCATCTTTGAGATTGAAGAGTTCTCGGTAGGTGGCATGGCATCTGAATTGAAACATACCATTTGTTTTTATTATTTTGGCAAGTTATTGCCAATGCATATAACATGCTATACATGTCTTGGGGGTATTTATCTCAAATGCCATTCTTAACATCTAAGCTCACATAATTTCTTGTGCATTTTTCTTGGGTATATAAAACTCCTAGCTCTGTGCATTTCTCTCATTCACATGTATCCCATAGTTGTTCCATATAAAATGTGTGGTGATCAATTCTCAAAGCCCAAATTTTATTCCCCTAGTGATGATCATGTTTTATGTATGAATGATCATGTTTACAGTTTTGCAGTTTCAAATTTGAATGTTTCAATGTTCATATAGTTTTAAGTATTTTATCATTTGTGTGACATGACAAGTTTCATAAGTTTCTTTTTTTGTATCCATATATTTTTATAACCCTAAAATTTCTCACTCCCCCTGTATCGTGGAATTTTGAAAAATATCGTTTTCCGTAGCCGTTCCTGTCCCTACTCCCTTTTCCTGGTAACTTAGCACATATTTTGTATTTAAATAGATATAAGATTGCCAATAATTCATACTAGATGAGAATCTAATCACAATGTAGTTGCACGGAGGAGGTGAATTCTGACAACAGGTGTGCAAGTCTGCCTTAATTCCCAGGTGTAGAGGGCACCCAAATGCAGGCGCAGAAGCAATCGATGGGGTACAGAAGAACCGGTGCAACTTTAAATGGCAATGATATAGATGGTTCACGGGCAATACATGGATAACAGTGAACAAGTTGGCAAGTCACAGACATGGAAACATCTTTTTTACATTCTGCATTGCCATCGACTTTGCGACCATTCTATTCAATCAACAGATCTGCATCTTTTATTGCCATCAGCAAATGACAACAAGGGAGGCCAAGGAATTTTAGAAGAAAGTGATCAGAAATGCAAGATGGCTGAATATTACATTTCAATAAAAAAAAAAGGAAAAATTTGCAAAACAGAAAAAGTTTTACACAGCATATTCTAATGGTTGTATTTACTGCTTGCCAAACGTGTGGATTCCAGGACAGCTTCTAAATTGTTGTACATAGTCTGAACCATCTCACAACTTGGTCAAAACCCTATAAAGTTAGCCAAACTGTATGCTACTCTGCAGTAGATCCTGCAGTATCATGTTCCTTCATGCATAATCCTCATTCTGCAGGAAAACAAATGCACTACTATGCATAGGTCAACTCCAAGACTATTCTGACACTAAAAGAAGGCTCCTTGGCATAACTTATGCTAAAAGATCCTCTAATAATATCCTATATCTAACGAAGAGAGGTTCCGATTGTGTGTGCTAACCTAATCCCCAGTATTACAGAACTTCAAAAAACAAAGGCAAATGTTACTGAATGATAATATAGAAAAATAATAGTTAAAAGTCATGTTAGAAACATTTCTTCTATTTAGCCGCTGCAATAAAAAAAAAATTTTAAAAAATCCAAAATCTTAAAATAATGTCTCACAACTACAATACCTTAAGGTAAGAAAGTTTCATGCTTCCATATGCCAGTCCAACTGTGAATGCAGAGACACGTGCTACCTGCAATCCAAGACAGACTTAGAATCCCAAAACTGCCTAAAGACTAAAACATATCAATCTTTGCTCTTTTCATAATGCTTGGATCTGCCTACAAAATGAAAATACAACAAAATATGCAGAAAAAAATCATACTAGTACATACACCAACCAGAACACCAGTTGATAATGAATAAGCAGCAAAAATGCTATCTAGAATACTAAGGCAGAGAAGACAGCACATCCAAAAGTGTGGGTGACGCTTTGCATTTCCAATGATCAGAAACCAGATTTTTCAATAATATATTTTCTTTCCTGAAGCGTTTCCTGCATGTTTCTAGCAAAATGGCATCTCAAGCATGTAAGCCATATACAAATAATGGCACCACAGGAGCATATGCAGCAGAAGCCAATAATCCAAGTGCAAAGCTAATTTTAAAAACGATGGTTAAGAGGGTATTTATTTTGCAAGCACCTCAATTGACTTTTAGACATCACAATAATAGAGTGCACCTAACTCTGGGATTGGTATTGATGACCAAAGCGTACCTATCAAAACATGCACGACAGACTCCAATAATAATAAATAACAGCACAGAATAAAGAATAGAATTCAGCATATACTTCTGTGATCAAATATCAAGAAGAAATGGGTAGCAGCCCATGGACCATGTCTAAGGTTGCTCCCTTGCAAACTCTTTCCGGCTCTGCTCTGATCTCCTTGATATGGACTGGAAAACACTTTTTATTGTCCTCAATATTTTGATTAACCCTAGTTAAATGGATAACCCAGGTAGTCTTTTTATCTGAGGCCAACTTTCAAAGATGCCACACTCCCCCATATAAATAGACACTCAGGATACCATGAAAAAATATAGTTATTATTTTGCATTCACTAACTTTTGGATTCTGCCATTTTTAAGGGGTTTGAACCCTTGATTTCAGTCTTTAGTTTCTAATTGATATCTCAAACTTCTTATACTTTCTGCATCTTATTTGTATCTGTGATCCATTTGGTACCAGAGCTAATTTCCTCCTGCTGAAAATAGGTATCATGTCTTTCCTGCTGTGCCACTGTTATGTGTGCTTTAATAGAAAGCCTCATCGCTATAAGTTGAACAGGGAGGCTCAAAGATTTCATGCCAGTCATTTGGCACCTAAAGCAGAGAAGATTCAGTCACAAGGCATTTTACAGTACTAGTGTGGTCACATCACTTTCCTAACTTTTGGTCACATCACTTTCCAGTTTCTGATGGCAATGCAGTTCAGTATCTGGTCACAAGAAGTATCCTGTTTACGGTCGCAACACCATTTCAATTATCAGTCACAATGCAGCCAGCCATCAAGCAATCAAATACAGCAGATTGTCTCAAGTATTAACTGACCAATTAAACAAATGATTAGGCATAAAGAAGCCACGATTTATGTTAACCAAAGCATGCAACCTTTTGTATCCGCCTTGAAAGGGCACTTGTAAACCTATTTATGTGTAAATCACAAAGGCAGAAATCATTCATGTAAAATTGTGACATTCAATAATTTGCTCTCTTGTATTCCGCCTTACTAATAAAAAGTTTAAGCAAATATTCATCTCTTTGATCTGTTCAACTCTTTTATGACTCTTCCACAATTATGTTCTAGTCTGTCTCCTTAATGTGTGCCTATTCTCTTATGACCGCTGCCTTCGGGGCCTAGGAATGCAACCATGTTGGTGAGAGCAGCAAAGTAGGGTTCCTATGCCTGTCAAGGGTATGTTGGCTAAGTATGATGCTTACTGCTTATTGACAGCATTAATACGTTACTGTAGCAGCAAGTAGTAAACAAAGATGAAAGATCCCTATGTGTGTGTGTACATACATACATACATACATGAGTGTGTCTGTATGTATATATATGTGTGTACATACATGCATATACATATAGATGTATGTATATATGTATGGATGTATATATGTATGTATGCATGCATATGTGTGCACGTATGTATGTATGTATACTATATAGCCATAGCCAAAGGCATCTTTCACCCTTCCTACAATTGTCTACCCATTAAGTGGATTCCTCTGGCAGGGCTGAATGACTTCACTTGCTGCAGATTTGCCAGAAGCACCAGACTTCTTGCCATTTCCAGTCAAGTCAACAACTTTGATGGCAAGGCATTTAAGAACAGTTACAGGACCAACAGGGTGTCTGCACCAAACAATTGGCATTCTTTCTGATCCTGAAGGACAACCACAGTGCTATCAACAGGTAATTAAACACCTGCCCAGAACTTTGTGTAACAATCAATTGCAGCTGTGTAGTCATAACAATAAATTCAACAAATATTGGATCAACTGTCAGCTCCCATTCCATAATCGCATTTCCTCATTGCAAGATAATCCCCCCAATTCCAATTCCAAGTCACCTTCCTCATTGCCAATGTGTCTGATATTGAAGATTCTTTCTAACCTAAGGTCAAAAATATTTCTTACAGCCATTTTAACGAAAAAAGCCATGGTCAATTACTTGAAGATTGTATTGACTTAAACTGGGACTAATTAATTGTTGAAGGGCAATTTTCTATTTGGTGAAGTAGGTTGTAATTGTTAAGAGGTCATACTGACTTCAACTGGGGCTAATTTTTGTTGGAGAGTTATTTTCCATTTAAAGGAATGGGTTGTCATCGTTAAGTGGCTGGTCCTTTATTTCCCATCAGTTGCCGAACACTAAGAAAGGAATGTAAGTTCTAAGGTGCAAGCTGTAGCTCATTCTGCTTCATCAGAGGAGATAATGTCTTAAGCGATTTGTCCCTAGAGAAGAGGACACCGTGAGCTCAAAGAACATCACAAAACATGCAGTGGGTCTACGAGATGACAAATGAAAGGAGACTCAAGAAGAAGTTGGTCAATGTCAAGACACTTTGGATATGTTCACAACTGAACTTAATAACATGTTATGACTACAGGTAGGTCATGCATTACCATTTTTCCAATATGTTCAACATACAGGTGAAATACTACCAACTAGCATCACACCCTGATGAGGGCAAGATCAGATTGATGTACCAACATTCACCAAAGAAGAAGATGGTATCCATTCTAAGGTATGGATACACAAGGTAGGAACATACTTCAAGCTAAATCTTAAAACTGGGGAAAGGGTGCAGCTTACGACGTTAACCCTAGACCACCACTTGGCATATGAAAGGTATCATATTCTGGAAGCTGGGACTAAAGAACAGAAACATAAACCATTCAAATCCTGGTATGAATTTTCATTTGCTTAACTATTATTGTTTCGCATGATACTAATCAAGCGTACTTTAGCATGCTTTGCAAACTAAGACAAAAAGAAGTGCCAGTGAGTAGAATAAAGCATTCTTTCAACTATCTTTCTTGATAAGAAACATGCCAATCATGATACGGATTTGTTTTTACATGGACCAATTTTTTGAAGAATATCAAGATGTTTGAATACAAAGGCCACATTCACTTTGACAGAACAAAAAAGCTAGTGCTCTCTTTCAAAAAAAGGACTATGACAGTAGGAAGACAGAACACAATCCCAAACTGACAGATCGAAAAAATGGAAATCAGACCATTCCAACCAGGAGTCAAGGCAATGAATCCTCTACGAATGAGAAAAGGTGCCATCAATTGGCACCTCGAGAGATGGACAAATGGCACAAAAAGGGGTTATGTTATTGATGTTGAGAAGCATGGAGCAGGAATCTCAAACGATAATTTAGTAAGCAGGCATTCTACTATACAGTTACAAGACTCCCAAAAATGAAGACTTAGGAGGAAGTCATTATGATGCTTAACCCCATGATAACAATCTGACCATAGTACATGACCATCATTTTAAAATGTCATTGTCGGTTGCTATAGGGATGGCCCAATATGACACATTAAATTGCATGCATTGTCAAGAAGGAATAGAAATTAACATTGGTGGATTCTGAAAATTCCCATAGCTTCATTCACAAGAGAGTAAGATTTGCTTTCCATATTATCCAAACCCAGAGGTATCAAGTAATGATGGTCAATGTAATTAAGGTACAAGAAGATGGTACCTATAAATATGTTAAGCTGCAAACACGAGACTCTGATTTTGTAGATTGATTTCTTGTAAGGCCAGTGACAGGTGTTGATGTCATTTTGGGTGTTTGACGGTTGAAGGCACTAGTAGAAATCAGATTTGGTTTTAGCAAGCTATACATGAAGATTTGGCACATTAATAGAGAAGTCACATTGCAAAGGCTTTGTAACATCTCACCTCAAATGAGTCTCTTCACATAAAATGGAAAAGTCGATGTGGAAAAACCAAAATGGCATGGCATGTCAACTATTTTATTTGCATGTTAAAGAAGAATCAAATTCTATGGAGAAGTAATAAACTCAGATGGGGAGATTTTCCAATTTTCCAATAGTATATAAGATTTTTCCGGCGGGCCAATGGATTGCCATCAAATAAGGGCATGAAACACATTATTGATAACTCCAATAATGAGAAAGTCACACCAACATCCTTATCATCATAAGAATGAAACAAAAGATTATGCAAGAACTACTAAAGCAAGGGATTATCACATATGTTAAGAGCCCCTTTGCAGCACCAACAAAAAGGATTACTTTCAAATGTGTCGGGATTGTAAGGCCTCGTTGACTAATAACAAGTCCTCAGCATTGACCATGCTCCCAGCAATGGTTTAGCAGTCATTCATGAATATTACAACATGCATTAATTATAGAAAAGCATTATAGGAGCATTGCATGAATATCAAGACACAAATTGGGGTACAATATCTTATTTATATTACTTCATAAATGGCAATTCATGAATACAAAACTCTAGAGAATGGCCTCTCACACCAAACCCTACAATCTTATACTCTGCTCTAAAATTTGAACTCTGCAATCTCCTATCGATACATTTTCTCTCTTGACAAATGCAAGTGACATGACTTTTCATTATGAAGTGTCATAACCCTAACCTTTGAATTTTCATTAATCGCTTTTGACCTTTCATTTATGACTTCATTTAATCTCTCATCATCGAGGCTCATTAATGCTTCATTATTTAATGCCTCTTTTATTGCTTTTGTTGCTTTTTCTACCACTACCATAGCACATGTATATAGTATAGTTGATCTCCTTGCTAAGCGATTTAATCGTTTTGTCACCTCTTGCAACTTCCCTTCACCAAGATGGGCAATAATCTGTTGTCTAACTGTTGACTATGTATTAACTCACTTACCCACATGTACTAACTAAAATCTGGCCTAAGCCAACTCTTCTTCTTGATTTTGTGGGTCTAACAACGAATTTTACTTTTCCATAATACTAATCTATCTCTTCTATGACCCATCCACATCTTTCGCAACCGTTTGTTTGGAATTGAAAACCTTCCTAACTAGCAAAATACCTTATGGGTTCTTTGTTTCTTTTTATGAAGTCTTATATTTGTTGGACTTGGTACACTATTGCTTACTCAAACCGATAACTATACAAGGTGTCATTATGCTTAACTACTTTGTCCTCCCTAGTTTGATTTATATTGGTTAAGGCATTCCAAGCAATCTGGTTTACTATTTCAATGTCATTTGATTGAGTAATTATTTTCTTCCACTGAAATATCATTGCTTCTCTATGAGTTGTACCATGTTGGTCGATTATGTTCATAAACTTCCTATAACCAATCAATCATAAAACATTCGAAGTCGTCATCATTACAACTATTGTCTATCTCAATCTCACCCCATGTGTTGGGTTCATGTACCTTATCATTCTTTGCCATGCAACAATATACAAAATCCAAATGTGAAATAACAATGTCCTCGATACTTATCATGCTCGATGCGCCATCCTTAACTTTCACAAAGTCTAGCCCATCTGCAGCCATCTATAGTGTTACAACTTTCTCGTCTTGCCACAAGGTGAATACATATGTCCACCAATCTTGTATAGCTCTAGTTTCATGTAGCCACTCTTGTTCACATAACACAACATAGGTTCAACCCTTTGTCGGGCTGTGTTTAATATCGTGAAATCCTGTAGGACCATTATTCACACTAGAGTAATAAGAATGTTTTCACCTATTCCCAACAATCATACTTGGGTTTGGTCTACCATAGTAAATGTATACTGTGCGAGTGTCATGGCTAGACTCCTTATGGCTTTCCAAGTGTTTTTGGGCATCACATTCACCACAGATCCTTTGTCTATGATAGTTTAATCTATTGTCTAACCTAACAATTGTATGATTACATGGGGATCTTGGTTGAAATTTGTTTGAATGCATTGTACTAGTATTGCATCATTATTTCTAGTAAATTTGGTCATCTTCTTCAACTTCTTCCATTCTCAAAGTTTAAAAAATGGTAGATAATGGCATGCTCAACTTCAAGTTGTCCACAAATTGCTTCAATACTTGTAATTTATGGGCGTCAGTCGAAGTCGTTAGTATTAACAATCTTGTGTCTGTAATAGTTTCCACAAGTGTAGGTGTTTCCTGCTCATTTTCTCTAGATGGTGTTGTGATCATAGGCTCCTTAAGTTGCTTGCAAAAATATAGCTTTGTGATTTTCACTTTGCTTTCAATTCTCTCAATTTCTTCTTGAGCTTTTTTAGCTCAAAGTCTTTATGCTTCTTCCTCGGGTTTTCTCACTTCCTCCCACTTTGCCTTTAGCTTCATAGTCCACTGCTTTGAGTGCTTCTTTAGCTACAAGGAAACAATCCTTCTCCTTTTTTGAGTTGGGGAAGTCCATCTTTATTTGTTTTGCATTCTTTGTCTTTTTCCCCAATCTAGTGCACACACTTATATCGTTAGTTTGTTTCTCATCAAGCATCTTATTTACTAACTTGATGAGGTTTGTTATTGATTGAAGGAGTCCTTTTTCTCTATGTTTTTTTCTTTCTCCTTCTCAATTTCATAGGAATGCAACTTTGTATATAGATCCCTATGAAATTTCTT
>Ga0115848_100980_pt1 | contig 11809 bp, 8 predicted proteins | sample InSIn3gowninarea_FD_83862 | JGI IMG/M metagenome (GOLD analysis project Ga0115848, IMG submission 83862) | reverse complement strand
CGAGAGGGTGGGTAGAGGCTTGGATTCGACGACTTTGTTTGGTAAAGGTGTCGCTTCTCGCACGACTTCTTCTACTGCTGGTGTAGCCTCCTGTGGTGTCGCGTCCTTTGGCTTTTCCATAACCACTGAACTCGCCCGCCTCTTTGAGCAAAATCGGCAGCTCCTCGTCTCTAAACGCCTTACCGATGTCCGTGTGCTCTGGGCGCCAACCCAACTGTCTCAATCGCTCCGCTCTGTTCCTCGCATTCGACGCTATGACAACTTCACTGTACTTGCCAAACAAATCTCCATACTGCTCTTCGGGTATTTGCCTCGGTGCTTCATCCTCAATCTTCCCAGCAGCTTTGAGCTCCTTGCCGATGAATGCTGCACATTCTGCCCATGTGGCTTCCTCGCCGTTTTCGCAGAAGAAGTATGGATTCTCCAACGAAACTTCGTCCGGGGAAGCTTCTAGCCATTGAAGTATCGTCGCGTATCCATACGAGAGGTCTTTGACATGGACAAGACCCCAGATGCCCTTGCCGCCTCCTACATATCCGGCGTATTTGTGCTTGAGGGCGAAACGGGCCATGGTCATGACTTGTATCGACAGTTTTCCATGTGTCGAAGCGCCATAGATCAAAGGAGGAAGCATGATGAAGAGCTTCGCCTTCAATCCAAGTCTATTCCGTGCATCGAGGATGGCGAGATCGATTTCGCGATGGGAGGACGTCTCTGGTCGTGCGTCAAGAGCTGCAGGGTCGGTATCCTTGTAGATTGTGTCGCTCCCATATTCGCCATGCGAGTCATCGCTCAAGAAGCTGCAACCGCTGGTATGAATGTAGTAGGTATGTTTGTCTTCCTCGGCTCGTTGCTCAATGCCCTTGATCACGGCTTGAACAGAGGGTAGGTGGTCGGCCGTCGCTGTGTGGATTACGATGTCGCTGGCTGCGGTTTGCTTGGTGATGAGCTCAGAGTCGTCGATTGTGCCCATCACCACCTTGACGTTCTCTTGCTTCAGCTCTTCGGCGGCCTCTTCACGACGGACCAATGTTGTGACATCGTATTCTTTCTCCAGTAGTCGATCCAGGACTTCGAGGCCAATATATCCGGGACCAATAAGGAAGACTTTTTTGTTGGCTTCCGTCATTTTGTCTTCTTTGTCAGAGATGATTGTTCAGTGTAAGGGATGAGACGAGGAGAGCTCAGCAACTGAGAAGGTAAGAGTGAGAGTTGCTGCACATTGTTGGCAATGTTGTTATCGCACAGCCATGCCGATCATCTGCTCCGCCTTGCGAGTTATGACACAATGAGGGAGGGGCACGAGATAAGTTGCTCCCTCGTATACCAGCGGAATCCTTCTCCGTCGATTGCACAACTAGCTGCACACGAGACAAGGGTAAAGATAATTCGATGCAAGGTGCATAATCGTTCATAAACATGGAAACTCGCACCAAAACCCGCTACCACAATATCAGGTTGTTGCTGGCGGCTGTTCCAAGATTGAATTTGTGACCGGGGGAAATTAGCCGGAATTTATCCAGGGAGCAATCACGAACCAGACTTCCTCTTCCACTATCACTCATGCCTATTCGTCAAAAAGTGCATAAGGCTGACATACAGCAATACCAGTACGGGCGGGAATGGTGACACTGATAGGAAAGCCTCCATAATCAGGATCGTCGCTCGGCATGATGGCGAACAGCCCACTTCGCGTCTCATCCCCATTCAGCAAACGAACGGTTCTGAGTTCCTTGCTCCCGCCATCGACATCAATCTCTTCAAATTTGAGTATCCCGCTGAAATGAGCATCTGAGCTGTTGTGCTTAAAGTTCACCTGGAAGCCCCAGCCCAAAAGAAGAAACTGGTCGTTCTCGAGGTGAATCACCATCCCTGAGCCGACTGATGGACGTCCGAACACAAACGATCTTTCTATCTGAAGATTCCAGTCGCCAAATGTGGCTTGTACTTTCGGCGTTTGATTCTTGCCATCTGGTGATAATTCGTCGAAGAAAAAACCAATGCTGGCATTCCCCTTGGCTTGAGCCGAAAGCACAAGGTGAGAAGTCTTTGCCAACAAACCATAGTGCTTTCTGAAGGGACTCTGCGCTGGATCCACGGTATCAATGCCGAATGGCGAGCATCCCAAACATCCGTACGAACCGATGGCGGCCCATATCCTCAGAGCACCATACTCATCACGACGTTGCTCGGGGATGAAGAGGGATTGGTCGTTATGTCGATACTCCTTGCACAACCTCGAGTAATTGTTGAGGTAGATATCCGGGGCAATGAAGTCGAGCGAAGGAGCAAATGCCTGCCACACATCCAAGACATCAACAACTCCTCCACCGGATGGGTAGTCACCCGGATCTGAGCCACCTCCTACAATAGCTGGCGTATTGGCGTCGGCATCACTGTCCGCGTAGTTCTGCCAAACATTGGTATACGAAGGAAGAGGGTACACTGATTTTCCTGCTGAGGCCACTTCTTCCAGATACACCGCATAATGGAAGGCCATGAACAGTTCATCGATGCGCTTGCTGTTGCCGGGTAGGTCGCCCCATGTCATCCCTTTTGTAAGAGAACATTGACGAAGCTCTCCGAGATTATGCTGGAAAGTATCCGTAAAGCCGGACCAGTCCTTTGCTAGGAAGTCATGAAGTTCGACTGGCAGTGGTGAAGCAAAGCATTCTTCTGCGAGATCGCTACGGTCTCTGGAATCGCCGAGGACGCCAACCTCGTTCTCGACCTGGACCATGATCACAGTCGCATGTTCACCATCCACGTCTCTGAGATGCTGCATGAGTGTTTTGAACGCTTTGGCGTCGTTTTTCTGTGCTTCTGTTCCAAACAGCGTCAAGATATCAGCAGTCGTACGGTCGCCATCCTTATCTTGCAGCTTCACTCTTGGAAAACGCTTGGGATCTCGTTTGACCCAAGACGGTGCATAAGTTGAAAGACCTATACCGGAGGTCAGTTTTGCGTATCTTGCGACGGTGATCGTGCAAGCTGACCATTCTTGAAACTCCCAAACCATAAAAGCACAACACGAAGATTATGTGACCTCGCGTCAAGCAAAACTTGGTCTAGAGATGTGAAGTCAAAGTGTCCCTCGGTCGGCTCGATTTGCTCCCAAGAGACAGATCCTAATACCGTGTTCATGTTCATCGTGGCCAGTTTGGACCAGACATCCTTCATATATTCTGGCGAGCTGAATGAAGAATTCTGGAGCTCTCCAGCGAGCATGAGGAAGGGTTCGCCATCAACGATCAACTGCTTGGAATTAGCAGTCTGACGCAGGTGAGGAATACGTAATAAATCCATGTTCTGGAGAGAATGAAGTTATTGCTACGAGCAGAGGAGCAATAGGCACCGTATAAGACGGATCAGGTTCAGGTTTGTCCCTTTACCCACCGGGCTCGGCTAAATGCATGTTTCTCTGACGACAAAAGCAATGTTACTATACAACCTATCAAGGTGAATTGCTTGATTTTCCTGTTGGAATTTAGGCCGTAGACAGGCATTCGGTTACATATCAAGGTGGAAGGCGGGGTCCCTACAATTTCCCCACTTGCACATCATCCCGGGTCTTCTTGAACGCAGCCTCCACATCATACTCATGTATCCACTCGGCATAAGGCCTTGTCCTCAACTTCTCTCTGAGTTGTTCATCTGTTTCTGCCTCGCCTCCGCCCCATAACCTCTGATTGTTGCCGTCGTACATCGCATGCGCTACCTTGAGCACTCTCTCGCAATGCGGTCGTCGTACGGCCTCATATAGGCTCAACACCTGCTTCAACTTCTCGGAGTCTAGTTCCAGTGTGCCTGCTGGGGACATCTGCTCCAAGAAGGATAGGTAGAGGCAATACGCGTCGTCCATCCCCAGAGAGGCATTTGCAGCCAACGCGCCTCCGTGTGAATGTGCTGCGTCGCCTATCAATACCACTCTGCCGGCGAAGTGATAGGTGTCTAAGAAGCCGCCGTAGAAGTTTGGGTAGGTGCGAATGTGTGGTGCTACTGCTACTATGTCCTTGACAACCGGGTGGTATTCTGCGAACATCTCTCTGAGGATTGCGGTATCGGTTGTGTCATCCCAGTGATTTCTGTCCAGGAGATGGGAGGATGTGGATGGGTTGACGGAGCGAAAGACTACGATGCCGTATTTTCCTCTTCCCATTCTTGTTGTCAGGATGCCGTTGTTTGACGACCACTGTAGAATATCAGTATTGGTATACAAAGTTGAAGTGGGGTTTTCGTACCCATTGAGTCGTATCTTCGGGTAGATCTTTGACGTTGTCTAGTAGTTTGAAATCGAAAGCAGAGCGATAGGCAATCAACCCTGACCATTTGAGCTCAAAGTCTGGAACGAAAAACCCACGTACAGATGAATGAATGCCATCTGCACCCACGAGGAGATCTGCATGTATGGTCGTAGCATCTGCGAACTCGACATCCACCCCTTTATCGCCCTTGATCTGGACATCTACAACTCGCTTGTTCAGGTGGATGATGTCTCGCGGCAGATACTCGAGTAGTGCTTCTTGTAGGTAAGGCCGAAAGAATCTAGTCATCTTATGCTTCTCCTCGACATGAGCAGTGTGCTTCTCTTGTCCCACTACTTCGTTTGTTTGCCAGTGTCTAGACACCATTAGTATGCCCTTCTATAAAGATGGTCAGATACACACCTGAGTGTCTGCGGAATACCACTCGGACATCTGTAGCCAAGCTCAACGGACAAAATGTTGTCCAAACCAAGTTTCTCAAGTGTGCGTAAGCCATTGGGGTTCAGAGCTATAGCTTGTCCGAGTTCGCGAAGTTCGGTAGCTCTCTCATAGATCTGTACATCTACATTGGGCAGCTTTCTGAGGGCGATGGCTGTTGTAAGACCAGTGATGCCTGCAGTTGTAAGTACGATGCAAGAACCGGTGGCTAGAGAGATGGCGTACCAGCACCGATGATGGCGATTCGCAAGTCTGGTTTGACAGTCATATTGCTTGTCGAGAAGGTGAGATATAGGTAGAGAGGTCAAACGTGGAGGAAGAATGTTCTATTTGTGCTCGGAAGGAGCGACTGATTAGACGAGGCGAGTCGTATAGTAGGTGGGGTCGAATCGCAAGCGCAATTCGTGCAGCTCGCTCATTTGCTGTTCATCATGACTGCTGATCCTTCCCATCTATCCATATTTCTCAAGGGATGTTTTGAGTGTGATGATTTGGGAAAGTTCAAAGCTCACTTGTCCACAGCTTCAGTTGTTCTCAAACGTCTTCCGTCAAGGCGGTGGGATTCTGCCAAATGTTTAGTGAGTCCAAGATATGGAGTAACTGTTCTACAGTCAATCACAGTACAGTAAAACCTACTTTGATGGAAAAGAAAGGGCGAACCGGTGATGCGTGCCTGTCGCTCTGGGTCGCCAGCGAAAATGTTATGGCTGGTCTTTGATCAATTGTACTTGTTTTGTTGACCTTCGAGCATAAATCCACATGGACATTGCTGGTCAATCTAATCTTTCCCAGTATACCTTCGAAAATACGATCGATATACCGACGAGTTTCTCAATGCTCAAAGAGCCTCGTCGAGGAAGTAGAGACCTTGAGTGACATGTTCGAATTGCAAGTGGGGGCAACCCTGTTAGCTGGTCAGCGTCGCGCAGCTTCGTCATTTCTGGACGGACGAAGCGACAATTTCTACAGACGCGACCCGAAGTACATGATACAGACAACATGAATACATGAATACGACATATTTACACGGCTAGACCGAGATACGAACAACACGGTTCTTGCGACAAAGATGGCGGAGAAGCGACGAGCCTCAGGCAGGACGCGAGATGCGAAACGACGAAGGACATCAACCAAGGCAGCTACGCCAAAGGACGCGACACCACAGGAGGCTACACCAGCAGTAGAAGAAGTCGTGCGAGAAGCGACACCTTTACCAAACAAAGTCGTCGAATCCAAGCCTCTACCCACCCTCTCGGAGCGCCAACCTCTCGACCTATCCAACGACGAATACAAGACCATCGCAGAGAGTGGAGTCCTGCTAGCATCGCTGGAACGATCGCGTCAGAAGTGGATCTCAGGCAGCTTCTTCGACAAGTACTGGACCAAGACGTCGGGAAGAAAAGATGCGCCTCCAGCGCCAGCAGGCAACCCACACAAGTCATGGATGAAGGAGATTGGACCGTGTACTCTGGTAGTCGAACCGCTGATATTCGAGGCGACGGCATACTACGTCAAGGAGCCAGGTCCCGCCCCAGCGCCGTCTCATGCAGCTCCAGTACAGCAGCACTTTCCACACCAACAGTACCAGCACCAGTATCAACATGCTCCTCCTCAACAGTACAATCAACAACAACGACCCAACCCGAATGCCCCGGCAGGTAGTCCCTATGGTGCTCCGTATTCGCAGTCCCCTGCACAGTACCAGGGAGGTCGTCCCCACCCGCCTCCTATCATGCCCGCTACAGCGCGAGCTGCCCCTCCCCCTCCGCCCGCTGCGCCAGCGCCTGCCAAACAATCGCCAGACCCTGTCATTCAGATGCTTGCCTCTCGTGCGAGTAGCGACGCCGAGCTCAAGGCCCTGATGAAGATCGTTGCTACCGGCAATGCCAACCAGGAACAGCTGCGCATCTTCCAGAGGCACATAGACGAGCTGACGGCCATGATCAACGCCAACAAAGCCCAGCCAGCAAGCCAGACACATTCTCCCGCCCCTTCACACCACAATCCTACTTCGAGACCACCATCAGCCGCTCCTGTCATCAAACCGCACCCTGCGACAGTACAACCACATCCTCCTATATACCCTACGCCTCAGCAGCAATACCAGCATCAACCGCCTCCACCGCCGAGATATCCCAGCTACCCAATCGTCCTCGAATTCCAAGGTCAAGGCGCCTCGCCCGACCGCTTCCGCTTTCCTGACAATACCATTCTCGAATTCCTCAACTCGTACAAGATGCTCGCTTCTTTCCTCGTCATCCGCAAGGGTCGCGACATAAGTCCTCAGCTCGATCGTGAAACCGAGTATTACGAGCCCGTTACCATGACCATTAGCGTTCCCGAAGGTCGCTCGGCTGCAAGAGACGTTCTACAATTCATCACTCGTTGCGTCAAGCCTGCCGATCAGGTTCGCACTTATATGACAGACATGATCGAGAAGTGCACACGTGCGCCCACAAGACATCTCGCTTTCAGGCTACCGTACAAGAGTGGCATTGTCGAGACAGAAGAGGAGGCGCCGGTTGTGCAAGAGGTCAAGCCGAAGCCCAAGCCGGCACCTAGGAAGAAGAAGGAAGATAAGGACATCGAGCAGGGAGCGGAAAAGACATCGGCGAATGCTGTGCAAGACACACCGAACGCAACAGAAGCTCCACCTGCGCAACAGGTGCCGGCACCAAACGCGACACAGGTAGCGCCTGCAAGTGGTCTTATCGAAGCTTCGTCCAATCCTGAACAAGGTGCGTCTACGGTAGAAGCACCAGCTCCTACACCGCAGCTCACAAGCGCCGAGTCTGCTCCAGCTGTAGATGCGCCAGTCGCAGACGGCACAACTGCAAAGCGCAAGAAGTCTGTTCGCATCTCTGAAGTGCCTCAGATAGCCAGCGATGGCACAATTGCTCCCAACCCAGCAGTACTCGAGTAGCTCCAGATGGTCCAGCAACAACAACTTAGATACCCCTACCTAGTCCATTCAGACAGCAATTGCTCACATTCACGAGACCGAAAGGCAAATAACCATTCTTTCAAAAAAGCAAAAGATTGTATTCTGTAAATAGTGATGTACCGAGACTTCTATGGTGATTCATCCAGGGGTAATTTGTCATGAATACCTCAAACGCAAGGCCTTGTAAGTGTCAATCTTGCAAGTGTAGACCTGAGTCTAAACACCAGCTTCTCGATGGGGGTATACGAGAGCCGAGAGGACTGACTTGCTGTGTGATGGAAAAGAAAGAAATGTACAAACCTTAATCTGTCGCAATGTAGAACCATGACCTTTAGCCGTCAATCGATGAATAGATCAATTGATGGAACCACAGGATAGACAACGCTGGTCTATTCGGCAACATTTTGCAGCGACAGATGATGTTGAAGAAGAAATGTAGAGCAAACGCCAGAAAATTTCATGGACACTCGGACTGCGAAGACTTTTGACACGGCTGACAAAAGTCTTGGTATCGAATGCGCGGATGACCACGGACGGCCCTTGGAGTCTCACTTTTTGACACCAGCACAATTCACGTCGTGTGACACTATCCCAAGAGTAAGTCAACAATGGAGTTGCATGTAGAATGAGTAATGTCTTCTTTCCTTCATGTCGCAATCTCTTTCCATCCAGCCCAAACATCCCCAGAGCGCACTTTGCTGAAGGATGATAGGTTAGTGTAGAAGGGACAACTCCATCAAGATGGGTGTACTCAAGAGCGGGTTTCTGTTCCTCGTTTTCACAGTTTCTCTATACCCTGTTCTCGTACTTCTTTTGACGAATCCTTGGTTGCAACGACAGTGCGTATCGCTCATTCCTGACCTCGATCGTGTTCTACTTCTCTAGCCCTTGACTTCTGTCAAACCCCATGATCTTGACTTCCACGATAAGAATGTTCTTCGTCTAACACTGGTCGTGGAACAGCGCCTTATACGCCCACAAAATACACTCCGGCTTCTGGCATGATGTCAACAAGCCCGAATCGTTTGGCTTTGCTGCTCACCAAGTAACGCCCTTCAACGTCAGCACCCCAGACAATGAAGTCTTGTATGCATGGCACATTCTCCCTTTAGCAACTGTCGCTAGAAACAGAGACACCTTGGCTGCAGCTGATCCGCTTGATCAAACTCTGCCTCTCCAGCTTCTCAAATCAGATCCTGAAGCCAGAGTTGTCATAAACTGTGAGCCATCATCTCATCACACCCGAAGGTTCAAAGAATCGGAAAGCTGACAGACTACCAGTCCACGGTAACGCAGGCCACGTAGCCCAAGGATGGCGCACGGACACTTACCGTGCCCTCTCGAACCAACCCCATACCCACATCTTCACCGTCGACTACCGTGGTTTCGGTCGTAGCACTGGCTCTCCTACAGAAGGAGGTCTCATCACCGACGGTCGTGCCCTTGTCAACTACGTCCTCTCCCTTGGCATTCCGCCGTCTCGCATCGTAATCCTCGGACAAAGTCTCGGAACAGCCGTCGCGTCCGCCGTAGGATTATCCTTCGCAGACCCCACTTCGGAACTTCTGCTCCAACCTATCGTGGGCGCAACTGCAGAGAAGGCAGTGTTCAGAAGCATAATCCTGGTCGCACCTTTCAGCTCTCTGCCGGACCTTCTCCTCAGCTACCGTATCGGAGGATTAATCCCAGTTCTGGCACCTCTCCGCAGCTCGAGGTTCCTCGTCAGCATGATTTCGAAATACATTCTTGACACCTGGCCTTCAGGTCTCCGCCTCAACGCGTATGTTTCTGCGGCTACTTCTATTAGTTCCAAGAACAATGGAGCGGGTAACGTGCACATCTTGCACGCTCGTGACGACCAGGATATTGCGTTTGCGCAGACGGAGAAATTGTTTGCTATGGCGACCGGGAGAGAAGTCGAAGTGTTGCCACTGGGTGCAAGAGATGCCGCTGCAAAGGGCAAGGTGGGTGTCCGCGTCGAGATGCTACAATATGGCATGCACAATCGCGTTGTTACCTATGCTCCCGTTGGATTAGCTGTGATGAGGGCATTTGAAGGTATATAAACAACCTAGAACATTTGATCGCTGTCGTTATCGTCGGCGGCATCTCTGATCTAGGCTTCAGTCACTCTTGTCAGTCTCCATCGCATACCGACTGCATATCTTATGGTCACAAATTTCGTGTACAGAACAGTCTATAACCTCTTTAGTAATTAGTATGAGTATTCTGTTTCGAAGCACCCCGAATGACGAGACGTTTCTCTCCCTGTAACGTGTAAGCACAATCAAGTGTATCTTACCACCTGCCACCACCTTTCTCAATGCCATGTACCACATGAATGCTATCATAGATAGCCAGATAGTCAAGGACAACATGGCATGGTCCGTGCTGCTGAGCTCAAGCCCTAACGCCAGCTCTAAATCTGATGGTCGGTGCTTCGCAGACACAGACAACCGTGCACCTTCTTGTTCCATCAGCAACGCGCTTTCCTCTCTGCTCTGCGCATACACAACAACATCAATCCTTCCTTTGAACACCATGTTTTCCATCGATCATTCCCGGACCCTGGCATCTTGGTATGGCTGAATTTCTTCCTGATATTGGGCTTCCATCAACATGACTTTCCTGATGGACTGATCCACGATCTCTTGGACAACGATCTCACCATAACTTACCTGATACACACCTGGACATTCTCAGCCCTTGCACCACCTCTCATAGTCGTGGTAGCGCCTCTATCAATGTTGTCATGATGCAGCATAATATCCGGACTTTCTGAGATGTCCAGAGAGAGTCCTTCTATTCTTGACCCTCACTGGACCGTCTCCTGGTTCTGAAATCCTTGTTGCGTTTCTACTGCATCGATACGCACTCAAGCTGGATCGTGAGAGAAATGTCGCCAATGAACAGCTGCTCCGGGCTGTTTCAATACTCTGGTCGTTCTCCAGAGGCGCGAGTGCCGTTGCGTACTGCCTGTCAAAATGCAAGAAGCAATGAGGTATGGTGTGGTTGTCCAGTGAGAGCTCAACCGTCGCCGAATCTCTATGGACATGCGTTTCTTTTGCAATGCCATCCCGCCTTTTGATGAGGTGTATACTGCACCACGCGCAATGAAGGAGTGCGCCTTGCAGTCGGTATGTTCCAGTACCCTACACAGGCCTGCGGTGCTTCTCCAGTGGTCGTGTGGTCTCCAAGATGGTCGTGAAACTGCAAGAAGCAATTGAGTGTTGTGTCGCCGACCAAAGAGAGCCCTATCAAAATCAACATCAACATCAATATCAACATCAACATCAGCCTCTGTCTCTCTGGATACATGCTTTACCTGGATACTACTTCGCCTCTTGTCGTGTGTATACACGGTGTGCTGCATAGAGAAGAATGGGATGCGCCATCAGTCAACACGCGCGCCTCACCGCCTCACGCTGGCGTTGCACTTGCTCCGAGCGCCACCACCTGCCAAGTCATCCCTACCCGCTATCAGACATGCCTCACTGTCGCTGCCAGCGGGACCGGAAGTCGCCGGCGATAGCGGCAGGCAGGTGCACTCCTTTTCACAAATTTGAGAGATCGGCTGCGCAGTCTTGTAGCATCAACCAACGAGTTAAATCAACCAAAATGGCATACCATTGCTCCCAATGCGTCCACCCCCCTTTCGCCACCAAAGGCAATATGGCGACGCATCTCGGTTGCAAAAACATTCCCGGGCACGACATGGGCCCATACCTCTGCCAGTTCCCCGGCTGTGGACAACGCGCCGTCAGGGAGTATGTATCACTCAATAGCAGTCATCTTGCTACGCATCACGTCTTTTTATCTATATCTAATCTGTCACAGCAACGGCCGTGCCACTGTTAACGGCGGGCACCCTCCGTCTACGTGGGCACGGGACCCGCAGCTGGCGGCGGCTTTGAGCGTGGCAGCCGACAACTGCTTTGGTCCTCCTACCGCTGCACCACCACCTCCACCACCTCCTCCTCCCATCGCTGTCGTCGCCGCTCCTGCTGGCGGTCAGGGTCAGGCCAACATCCCTGTGGCCATCCAGGTTCAGGTTGGCCCCCCTGCTCCCGCGCTCAACGTGCCTGCCGCTCAGGCCAACCTCCCCGTGGTCATACAGGCTCCGGTTATCCCTGTGGCTCAGGGTAACCGTCCTGCCGTTGAT
>Ga0115848_100978_pt1 | contig 11811 bp, 10 predicted proteins | sample InSIn3gowninarea_FD_83862 | JGI IMG/M metagenome (GOLD analysis project Ga0115848, IMG submission 83862) | reverse complement strand
TGTGTGTGTGTGTGTGTGTGTGTGTGTGTGTGTGTGTGTGTGTGCGCGTGCGTGTGCATGTGCGTGTGCGTTACTTAGGAATTAATGCAATCTAATGAGGTAGACAATTGTTCATGCACCTCCTGCTAAATGAAAATACATTATGTGCTTTAATTGTAACTTGTTGGGGTAGTATTGTGGGGGTTAATTTTGTTACTGTGATCATATACATATGGCTAATTGCATCCCTTTCTCAGGGTACGTAGTTGTTATTTATCCTTTATGGTAGTCTGGTTAATAATTCGTTTAATTAAAACATATTAAAACAAATAAAGCATTACTTTTATGAGACTAGGAATATGTTAATGAAACTATATGTGTGTGTCCCGGGGTGAAATCCTAATTGAGTTATTAGTAGCATGTCATGGTAGTTGCTCGTTACGTGATAATGCTTAATTGTCTATACATAGAGACTTTCAGCATATTTATGCCTCGGGTTGGGACATGCATATAGTGTTGCACGTAGGTGAGAAGTGAGATACTTATTGCATGTGAGAGCTGATGGGTGCCATGTGTTATAAATTAACTGCATCATTAGTTATTTGTACTGAAAGATAATTCTTGCAATTTTATGACGCTTTCCAAATTATTAAATGTTTTCACATAGGTATTATTATTGTATAAATAGGTTACAGGGCTGAGAAGCGAGACTTGTAGTTGTGATGATCCAGCTTGGTGTTCGTGGAGTTGGAGTCATTGTTTCATCATAGTTGCTAGTATATTGGGATGTTATTTAGACGAGGTTTTAGCTATACTCTTTTACACGGTTGAACAATTGTAATATGAGGTTTTTATATAATGGTTTCAGTTTTTATATTTTACTATTATTTATTCATCATCTTTTATTGATATATTTACTATGTTGGTTTTAGTTTACTACAATTTTAGTTTATCACTAATGTTGAGAATGATATAAATTATTTTAGCATCCTCGGTATTTCATAAGCGGCATGATTAACTGAATGTGAAAAATCGCGGGGTGTCACATAAAGTATAACGAAATCAATCGCTAATGAAGTTGCACCACGTGATGGAACAAGTGATAATCCTAAAGAACAATGGCAAGGCAAAACATGTACAAGTCTATTAATAATATGTAAATAATTGGTGGGATGGGATATACCACCACCCCGAACAGGGTAAGACTCATACTAAAAACTATGGATACAACAGGTTGCCTCCTGGTAACGTTAAGTCTAACTTCTTTAGCTAGACATAAGGTAATCACCCCAAAAGATATAAACTATATAACATGGGGTGGAAGAAGGTATGGGTGATCAGAATCACCCCCAAACAAGACTAAAAAGTCAGTCTTATTGGATAAATGCTATATAGTCAATGCACTTGTATTACAAAGTGCTTCACGCGATGAAAAGCATCGGTATACCAACGGTGGGTGGGGACAAGGGTATTGGGAAAAAAGTCTTGAGCCTAAAGGTGAGGGATACAAGGGCCATATAAGAACGGTACTCAATTTGGTGAGGAAGGCAAAAGGGTGTGGCAATTGGGATAGGGTGGGGCTCATAATAATTGCATGACCATTCTATAAATGGACGATGGTAATGGTACCATTATGAATATTTTATAAGATGATGATAGTAATAAGCTCCACAGGGAATGGGTGCACAAGAATGATCAATCTCGATGTCATGTAAGTTGATAGTAGCACCATATATACTATCATGCATAGTGGGGTGGGTGAAGAAATCACGAGATGGCACCTGAAGCTCGAGGTTGGAAGGTGGGGTAAACCAAGGACATACATATACATAAGAAAATTGTTGAGGTATAATAACAAGGTCTAAACTTGGTGGATGATTGGGTGGAATAATAAGTAGATTGGGTGGGATAATATGTGAGGGAAGATGATCCAGCTCAAGAGTATGGGACACACACTCATCGTGAGGATCAAAGGGAACCCCGATATCACCTGTTAGATGGAGTGTGGTATCAATATATGAGTGGATAAATTATCCATTGATAAATCACCATCCGTGTTGGTTGGAAAGTCAAATGAGGCATTAAGATCCGAGATATACGAATCCATGATAAAGTCAAACTCAAGATGATTTAAACAACTTTGGAATGGATCGATATCAAGAGAGGTTGGAATAGTCTCTGATTCAGTCTCAGGGCAATGGGTGACACTTGTATCCAGAGCTAACCTAAAAGAAATGGGCATCTTAGGGACACACTCATTGGGTGAATTATGTATAGACTCCGGCATACTTTTGGATATTACAGAATGGTGAACCGCAAGGGTGGATTTTTGGAATTGATGGGGCTGCGAACGTCAATTAAGGATTCTTTTGGATTTATTGGGGAAGGCCGAACCTCAGCATTAGGTTCTTTTGGGTGTTAAGGAGTGGATCAGTCTCTCAAACTATGGATAAGTCAATTTAATTGTTAACTTGGGGTCCGGTGATGGTGGATAGGGAGTGGTGAGGGATGTTGGTGGTGGTCAGTGCATGAGGGCTGGGTGGGGGGGTGGGGTGGGGGGGGGGGGGGGGGGGGGGGGGGGGGGGGGGGGGGGGGGGGGGGAGGGAAGTCCAACTGTCTCACACACTCAAATTCATTGCAGTATTTGTCAAGCCTTTGAAGAGCTTGATTTTGATCCTAAGTAGCTTAATCTTGCTCGATGATGAAATTTTGCAACAGGCTTTTAAAAGCGGATGTGGATGATCTTGGGGAAATTATGAGTGGTGGTACATTGGTGTACGGTTGAGGTGGACATAACTTTCTATTGGCATGACTAAACGGAGAATACTCATATGAAGTGGGTGGAGCGAGTTCAAGTTCGTCATACACGAGAGGAGGTCCTTAGTGAGAGGCAAAAGGTTGATAATCCTAGGGAGCATAGTGAGGGTGTACATATATGTATATATCCCGGGACCGTTCCTAAGGATCTAAAATGCCCAAACGAGCCCGTAATACCTCTCAAAATGTGTTTCAGAATAATTTTATCCCAAAAATATATTTAATTGTGTTGTGACACACCCAATACGTTTCATTCAAAAAAAAATCCTTTTTTGATTTATTCCAAATCATTAAAGTCCAACTCTAAGGTTTATAGATAATACCGAGTCTAGTTACTCACAACCTTGATTTATTTAATTTCACCAAATTAAACAATCCCTATCAAATTTTATTTTATTCCAAAAATATATGGGGTATTACCTTCTCCCCCCACCCCCCATAACGAAATTCCATCCTCGGAATTCAAGGTAGCATAAAGTCATATTTTATTTTGCACCATTAAATTATGTTTATTCCATTAGTCCGTACTCATATCCTATGATATAAATGAAAAGGCGCATTTACGCCTATCATAACATCACTGAGGGGACCATATATTTCACATTACATACATGCATAAACGTACCATTAACAAATACGAATGACACATATGCATCAAATATTTACCATTTATACCAAGTATATCCATACAACAAGTATACCACCACAAACGTACATAAAAAAATATAACCATCCTAGTATCCTACTTCTCTCAATTCCTGACTTTTACCAAATTCATGCGTGGGATGTCTCGCAAGGAACCCTCTTGATACACTACTGCACACACACATATATATATATATATATATATATATATAGCACATGAAGGCATCTACCCTAGGTGTCCATCTAGTGCTACTATCGACAAGTCCATAGGAGCCCCTCACCTAACGGGATTGAATAAGACACACATAAGTCGGGCGATCACTACACAGTGACACTACCTACCGCCCATACCCAGACTATGTAGATGGATCAGGTTATCCTATTTCTCTCATCACGAAGCGGTGAACACTGATTATATTATCTTAAATAATGGCCTCCATTATGTCCTAATACCTCTCAATTAACACGTGGTACCCGATCCCCATGTCGAATGCAACTCCCAATCGATATATTCACAACGAATACTGGTATGTCCACGTAATCACACAATATTTTTATATATACATGCACAATATATATATTACGTGTACAATCAAGCGTTCCCAAACATCTAGATCCCCGCATCATTGGATTTTTATCTAAAGTAGGTTTACAATCTCTCAAAACTGAGCTAAACATATATAAACAAGTAGGTTATTGAATACACTCAAGTGAACCCCTAAATAAATTATATTCCCAAACACCGGATCATTATTTACGTTCTTAGGATTATCAAGTTTTAACCTTATTGCATTCAAGAACTAGTTTATTTCATCTCTAAACTATACGTACATCTATCTCCATATATACACACTCTCTCATAATGTAAGTGTCTCCTCATTTAATTACTAAATTAATTTCACGGTCCATATCCTCTCAATACCTGAATTAAATCTCCCAAACACTTTAGCTCGTTACTCTCTAAGCTCAACATATACATACGACCATAGGATACATCTCACCCGCACGTTTACCGAATCTAACCAAATCCTAACACCGGATGTAACTACAATAGTACAAGTGTAATAGCACTAATATGCATAAATATCCTCAATATTAACCAAGTGTGATCCATTACTAAATTAGGTGTAATAATCCTACAGGAAAGTCCCAATTAAAAATCACTAAATCCAACTGTCGTTCTTGTGCACCGTTTAGTAGAAAAATCATATAGAATCCAAAAAAACATCAACAACTAGATAATCAGTGCCCACGCCATCGTATTTCGATGCTGCACAAGTTAGATAATTTTCAGAAGTCATTGAAATGAGAAGTAAACCTCGTTCGAACGAGAAAGGCACTTTAGTGGACCGAGAAGGGCACCTCATTCGAACAAGAAGGCACTTCGTTCGCATGACGTTCTAATGCGAAAGATGCTAAAAATCTGCCCTAAACTCCCCAGAAACCTCCATCAAAGCCCCACTAAGGTATCCAATCAAATATCCATCATACCAGAACCTAAAACTAACTCTAGGGGCAAGAGTTCTAATGATTTCTATTCATAACTAAAGGGTTTCAACATTATTTCAATTAATAATCAAATTAACCCAAAATTTCTCAAGAACAATTTATAAATTCGTAATATCTTTTAAATCAAGATTCATTAAACAATGATATGATTAAAAAGTAATAATAAACATAAACAAGGATTCTATCATAATTTTTAATAGTTATACAATGTTGATTTCAGATTTCATCACCAAAGTCATAACATTCAAAGTATATTAATTACTATTAATCATAATTTATCCCAATCATAAATCGTCATGTAAATTAATCTCCAAGATAATTAAAAACCCGAAATCATATGAGAAATCATTCTTATAAATTAAGAAACATATTATTAAAGATTTCGCAGGAATTTTTTTGCCTGAAATTGGTAGATTGAAGAACCCCTCTTAAATTCCCCTTGCTTTCTCCTCTCCAGGATTGTTTATGGCTGTTAGGGTGAGGTTTAGTTGATGAAAATTAACAAAATGATGTGGTCTAACCCTTTTTAAACTCTAATCATCTCTTAATGAGGGCTAGTTTCGGGACCTTATAAGCCTAGAATTATACCCAAAATAGTTCAAAATCTCTCCTAAGAGTATACCTACCCCTCGAGACCAATTTAAAGCGATAAAAAGATATAAATGGACATATGTGTCACCCCAGAGTCTAGTCTAAATGATACAACCAGAAACTCACAATAATATAACACGATGTTAATAAAATGACACACTTAATTATTATATGCGTACACATATCTCACAATCATATAATTACTATCACTAATTAATTATTACAGACCTACATTACAAAAAATCACACTTAATGTGTTAATCAATTACCATCCAAATTATACGAAATTATTATTACTAAGCCACACAAGTAATAATTAGTCCCATTAATTACTGTATTCTCATTTATAAAATAATAATTATATTTCACGAAAATACGGGGTATTTCATTCTTCCCCTTAATAAATCAATTCCTTCCCCAAAATTTGCTAGAGCATAACATTAAAGTGTAACCCTCATAAACACCATAGATTTACACAATGTTAGCATGTGTGTATCCATGTGATAAAAGCTCACATACGCTTATCATAGTGTGCCATGGTTGGCGCGTCCATGCACCCTATAGCATGTGCACACACGCATAAATATCACATATGCACCGTTGGCCTTAAATCATATAATATCTAGGCGATCAATGCGTTACATCTCCATACAAGTAATTTCTAACACTTTACACCCCATGTCCAATATCCCAATGTCTCTCAACTCCCGAAACTTACTAAGCTTCATGCGTGGGATGTCTCGCAAGCGAAATCAAAATAAGAAACTCTTTGATACACTATTACCTAGCTCAGCAGACTATCAAGATTCATTAGTCCATGAATAAACATGATACAATGCACTAACCAAATAAATCTCAACTTATTATAATTCCAACAATAGGTACACCCCTTTCAAGATTGATACCAACCCTTTTCAGTTAATTGATACAGTAACGCTAAAAACATCATGATTTTCTCAAACATAAGATTGGATACCGTCTATCCATTCTTGAATCTATTAAAGTTCTTAATCAATCCTAAACCTTTAAACATCTAACCAAGACAATAATGGTCAACTATCACCAATCACCCTAACAACACCACTATGCAACACAATACATAACCATACCCAACTTCATGTAACTGAGGTCGTCACTAGCCATAAAATTCTCAAAATAACCAAAACATTTACCATACAATTTCTTCTCATTACTCGTATCCTTACATATTAAGATAAACTCATCATCGGCTAACCATCCCATGTAGACATTCTATACATTATGCCTCCACCAACATATAGCCTGTATAAATAATTAAAACTCGAAAATCACCTCCAATAGACATACCCATGCAGTAAGAAAAAAATCAAAATCATCATCACATTCACTATGAATTCCACAGTGTGTCATTGCCACCACCCAAGAATAACTACTAGAATGCATAAGGCATTTACGAAACCCATCAACTATTAGGCCCTCTCCTAACTCACAAATAAGTGATAATGACATAGATGTTAACATGTTCACCACCATCAAACATCTTGGGAAAAATATACACATAATCTACTCTTAGGGTGAATCGATTCTGTTTGCCCAGACTTGTGTTATTTACCTTATTAAGCCCTTAAAATGTTATTTAAATGGGGAAACTTTTGGGATATCCTTAGAATATAATGAGGGGTATATTGGATGAAATTAAGACTATGATAGGGCTGTGACTTAGTCATAATGAGAGAATTAAGGCAAGAATTAAATGGGATTATATCAAATGGTAATATATTCAAGATCTCGAGGATAAGTAATGGGGATTTCAAATGGATGTATTATATAAACTAGTAGAGTATGGGTGAATTAATTACTAAATTAACAAGAGGGCGTAACTAAGGCCCTTCGAATTGAGAATAGTACTCGGGAGTTACGACAGAGGGTTATAATTGTAAACTGATAAGTACGGTAATTATTCGAGATCTATAAAGGTACTACGTACGAATAATAATTACAGGTTGAGTGTACACCTATACAGATTATATTGAAGGTTGAGTGAATATCTATACATATTATATTTATAGGTTGCATGTATACCTACATGGATATTATTTATATGTTGTGTGTATACCTATACAAATTATATTTATAGGTTGTGTGTATACCTATACGGATTACATTTATAGGTGGTGTGTGTGCCTATTATGTGCTTTATTATATATGTAAACAAACCTATGCTGCCTGCTATCCAGAGGTTTCCGCGCCGAGGGTGATCCCACCTTGACGATTCCAGTAAGGTTTGGATTTGTGCCCCGAAAAATGGAACTTAGGGCGGCTCACTATGTGTGTGTATTAATGTGGTTAGCGTGTCATTTGGGTACACTAGGTATGTGCATATCCCAAAGGCTTGGATCCATGTTCAATCCATTGTGTGTTGATTTATTTTAGGTTCGAGGAGACATACCAAACCAATAGTCCCTGATTGAGTACGAGAGGTACATAGACTTGATAGCAAAGCATGCAGACTCACACCGCGGTTCTTAGCCCGGAGATTGGATGTCATATCTATACATACATGTGTATCATCCTACCTGTGTGTGAAAGTACTAGCCGTAGATAATATATATCTAAATGTGGTGTAATTAAAAGATATTCTACCTAGTGTGCGATCGTAATAAAGTTAGATAGCGTGCATCTAAAAGTTGTTTTAAATATAGTAATGTAACGAAATGGTTTAATGATAACATAAGCGAGATTTTAATTATGGTTAATAATAACATATGAGATATGTTAATTATTAGTGTCACGATAGCGTACTGTACGGGCAGTACGGGAGAAGTTAAAGAGATATTTAACTGAGGAGTTAATGGGTATCATACAATATGGGTGATATGGAGGGGCCAAACCCTTTAGTGGTTAGTTAGTTATTTATTGAGACCTAGTTGGGCTGGGTAGCATAGCTAGGTAGGAGAAGTTCGGTGTGCACTATAGATGAGAGGTAAGAAATTGTAGAGAGTGTACACGGACTAACATGTGTAATCAATAACTGATTTTAAACTGTGATAAATACTTGCTAAATATTTTCAATAGGTTTTCTTGGGATCTGACCCGTCTTGCAAAATATTTTTAATACCTTTTGGTGTCTAGCCGCAGGGACGCCGAGCTTGATGATCTGTTCCAGGGATGCGTAGCTGCAACATTTGTGGATGCTAGCATGATTTGGATTAGAGGCTTCGGTCACTTCATTCCCAGAGTAGCATGCAGTTTAGTTATTCCATTTGGGCACGTCTCCCCTTCAGTTAGTTCATTTTATTCAGTTTAACAGACTTCGTATTGGTGGACTTAGTTTGATTTCATTAGATGTTTAGTTGGACTTTTGTATTAGGAACAGATGGTTTATTCGATATTATTTTTATTCGGTTATTTATCTTGTGATTGGTTTAGATTTTTATTACTGTGTGAATGGTTTGGTTATTGTATTTGTTTTTGCATGTTATTATTGTTTAATAAAAAGATAAAAATTTGGCACCGGCTTTTTGAATACTAAGTGGTAAGTAAAATTTTAAAATGTTTTCGACAGTGATGCTAAGACTGAACGAGATGAGATTCCTCTTCTATTTTATAAAGGATTGATCAACCAGTATTTAAATAGGCTAGGAGTCATAGATGGTATCCGAGCATCAGGTTCTAGAGTCCTTAAGATCAATGCGACTTTTTACATTTTTGTGTAGTGTTCTTTTCTATAGAGCCTTATTATAATATTATTGTATTCCTCTACGTATGCGACCTACGTTCTTATTCGATTATGTATAGTTGATGTGATTCATATTATGAGTTCGATTGGGCTTCGTACACCGAACACTATAAAATGACCCGCGAGGGTCGTTAGAAGGAGTGCAGTAAGATGTGACACCCCACCTAATTAAATACCAGGTGATCATTCCTTTATTAAATTATAACCAAGGTGAACGGTTGGTTCATTCTTTGCATAACTTTCGTAAAAAAAACTTTTCAAAATTTAACACCCTAAATAATTAAGCTAAGTGACAAAATCAATTAAAACATTATTTCTTATTTTTTAATTTACGTCCAATTATAAAAACCTTTCCTGACTCACAGATTAAGAGTCACACAATTAATAAGATTGGAAATTAACATCCAAGCAATTAAGCATTCAAATAACTAAAACCAACATTAAACCCCCAAAGGTAAACATCCTGGAAGTAAATAAATCCCAAAGTAAACTACTAACAGTAAATGAACATAATCTCTGACAAAACCAACTGAATAAGGAAAAAGGGCGACACATGCCCAACTGGATAAAATAGAACTAAGAATAAATCCAATAATGAGGTCATCTAAGCAAAAGCCTGCAACTCCCACCTAAGCTTCAGCACGTTCCTTCCAAAGAATCCTAAGCGTGACGCCCCTGTGGCTGGGCACCTGTAACACATACATATATATACAAGAGAGAAAAGATAATAAGAAACGGGTCAGAGCCCGATTATAAAACAGTTTAAAAATTAGTTTAGCAAGTATTTAAAATGCTTACCGGCTAATGCAACAATCATATTAGTACACGACACTCTCTTGAGAAATCCTCACCTCTCTTCTAGTGTACACACCTACCGCACTTTTAATTCCAAAAGGTTAACTTAACTTAAATTCCTCATAAGTTTTTATACCGGCAATTGCCAGGCTAAGATAATTAATTTATAGTAGTAAGGTTTTCACTTGAATCTCATTTCATTATAAAGTCTTTCAGTATTGTCACAACCTTTTCAAACCCTTATAATAAAGTCGAAATATTTATTCATTGCTTACTACTTTTAGTCACAGTAGGAAATTCCAAATCTTCAAGTCTATATATATATATATATATATATATATATATATATATACTATCGGCACCCCATATAAAATTTATGGTGCTGTCATACTCTGCTATCAAGTCCCCGTATCACTCGTACTAAGGGAAATAATAGTTCGGAATCACTCTCGAACTGTACCAACACAAAACGCATACAAATTGAGGCGAAGCATAGTTCCAAGTCACTAAGAGGTCAGCACATACCCTCACGTCTCTTAGGACCGTATGACTATCAATCAGATAGCATGTACCAAGGATTCCTATGTTCTAGGGTACAAGTCAATATCCCCCATAAAGGTCCCATCGAGATAAGACTGTCCCGGTGCGGTAACCTCAGTGATAGCAAGTAGAGCGGGCATGATTTTTACACATATATAGGATATATGAACAATCACACAGTCATATAAATATATAACTATTCACACTTATAAGTTAGGTGCGCCCACGACCCATAATTATAATTACCCGTTCTTAGTCCATTTAACTCGATTATCTCATATAACGGACTCATCTGTTGTATTCTCGAAATTAAATTACTCCTGACTCACTTCTCGCCTCTCGAAGTATTCTAACTACTAAGTACAATTTCAGTAGTCACTTACTTACCTTCTAGCCAAACTTCCTAAAATTTTGATTATTAAATGAATGTACGCACGAGTTCATAAGTATGAATAACTCCCCGTTTACCCTTCATTTCCCTTTACATTAAAGTCTCACTTAACGAGGTTTATCTTGACCCTACTGGTCCTATTTATATCCCCTTATACTCTAACATCACTAATCAAAAGCCACTACCCATTTAAATCAGATTAAGCTAACATAAGGGGAAATGCAGTTTTCCAGGAGGGGTCGATCGATCGATGGTAGGTGGTCGATCGATCGATGCTTTGGGCTCGATCGATCGATGCTCTGGACCCTAATATTTTCTTTAACTTAGTTCTTCCATCAAGTATAACGGAATAACAAAGGCAAATATCTCTTTAAATCTCAAGAACCCTAATATTTTCTTTAACTTAGTTCTTCCATTCTTTTCTAGATTTTTCTACTCCAAACTCAATGAAAATTCGTGGTTCAACCTCTACATGTGAAATAGATTACCGGAATATGATTTTTACCTTTACAACTTGTGAATTTTATTCTCCAATGGATGCTTTCTTTCAAGAAAACTAATTCTATTAACCCTAGACTAATATCATTGAAGCATTAACTAAAAGCAAGCAAGATAGATACTTGCCTGGAAATCCTTGTTTCTGATTTGTGGAAGAAATCGGTGTGGTTGTGTTCCTCGTCGTGCGATCTACACGTTGGCGGTGACGGTGGTGCGATTTGTGGGATTCCTTAATTTATTCAGGAATTTAAACCCTAATTCTTATTAAACCCACCATTTTTATTTCTTCCAATTTCTCACCAAAAATCACACCATTTACATGGATTCA